>VTLG01012216.1_pt1 | contig 57060 bp, 66 predicted proteins | sample 4694571 | NCBI WGS metagenome assembly VTLG01 (sample SAMN12604809, study PRJNA352737) | marine metagenome | biome: ENVO:00000447; feature: ENVO:00000209|ENVO:00000569|ENVO:01000036; material: ENVO:00002151; isolation source: viral sequences binned using virsorter ... | reverse complement strand
TAGCTTATATAAGTCAACTCCCTTTTGCCTTTTTCCATACATTTCCTAGCATATTACCTTTACTCCATGTAATATACCCTACTTTCTCCATACCCACTTTTTTGTAGAACTTATTTGCAGGCACGTTCTCAGCTCGTACCGTAAGATATACATCAGCGTTTACATGGTCAAAGTATTCTTGTATCACTTTGGTAGCTTCACCTGTCCCTTTATTCTTTGCGACAATCTGGTGAATAATATAGTCACCTATTTTTGTGGTCACATCCGTATCCCTACCGATAGGCCCTGTACGTTTGTATTTCTGTTGTGTGATAAGAACATTATCCTGTATAATAACCTGACCCCACTCTAGTCTGTTTCTTACATGTGATTTGCGTACATGGGGAAACCATTCTTTATTTATATCAAAGAACTCCCAAGCTACATCAAAATCATCTGGTGTGGCATAAATCATAGAAAATCTTCTAGTGTGCCACGTTTGGTAGCTGCAAATAAATCCACAGAAGTATCACGGGCAAATGTCCACACATTTTCAATATAAGATTTGTCCATAAACTCATCCATTGCAGACTTGTCAAAATTACCTTCCTCGTCTGAAAACACAGACTTGCCCTGTGGACGTTGCATTATTCTCATTCCAATTTGACCAAGAAACGAACCCCTAAGAGAATCTACAAGTTCGTCACCACTTCTATATCGTTTGCCTTTTACCTTTGGATCAAGTATGTTAATCATCATCACACCACGATCACTTAGTGATTTAAAGCTGTTATGTGCTACAGGAAGATAGAAGTTGTCTCTCCATGAGTCGTATTCATTAAACTTAAACCAAGATTGATTCTCCTCGCCAGGTTGATTTTTACCATAGAGCTCTGTGGCCCAATAAGGTGGACTAGAAAATGAAACATCCACGTTATTTATTTTCTCCCAAGGTAAATCCTCTGCACCACAATTGTAAATCTGAACAGTTTTCTTACCGCCAGTGAGTTTATCATAAAACTCAATCATCTCTTTGTATCGTGCGAATGTTTTTGGATTAGGATCACAGCCGATATAGTGTGTAGCATTAGAAGCATAGAAACCTGTAAGTCGATCACCCCAACCCATAGATGTATCAAGTACAGTTTTTGCATTTGTCATTTCATAGATAACTTTAGCAACAATGGGTTTGAACTGTGTGGCGATATATGTACCCAAACGGAAACTCATTGTGTATGTTCGTGGTGCTAGTTCTTGGTGATCATTCACACCACGAAAAATAGGCCCAAATGCACCCCAAAGATTATCACCATCATTCCATCTTGTCACTGGAGCTTTGTATCCGTAAGAACCACATTGCATACGCAAATCATTCATGAAAGAATCACTTACATAATTGAATGTGGGCGGTGCTTGTATCACTCCAAGCCCATATTCACTGTAAGGATATTTGTAATCATCATATTTTTCAATAACTTCTTTTTCAGAGGACATAATATAGTTCGTCCAATCAGCCTTCTTCAGTTTATGAAAAGTCTTGATTACCTTATTCTGATCAAATTCATGCAGAGGATATGGTGGTTTCTCTTGAGTAATAAAATCTGCGAGAGCTCTGCGAAAGTCTTCTTTTCCATATTTCTCTATCGTGTCGAGAAATAACGGACGGCTCATCACTGGAAGACCAGTGCTGTCAGCACACTTATGTAGCAAATCATATAGTTCCATTACAAAAAGTCCAACAAATTTCCTTGTGTTCCGTAACTATTATCAATCGACCAATTCATCTTTTCAGTTATAAACTTCAACGGTTCCACAAAGCTCTTTTCGAATTGTATATCATAGTCGATATTATCAATAATGTCAAGTTCCTTCGGAACATTTGTCATAAACGAAAATGCAGTAGAGACATACACATTTGGTTGTTTCAAATGTAAAAACTTAATCTTGTCTCCCTCTTGAATGTTTGGGTATTTGTTTTGTAATTTATTTTTCTTGATTAGATAATTGTATAGTATAGCTCCCTTGACATGGATGGGAGCCCCAGACTTGAATAGTTGAGATTCACCACGAAACTTTTGTACACCATTACAACTTCTAGGATATGCAATCAACTCTGGATCAAGTTTCATAAAGTCCTCACGAAAGTCCTGTATAAATTCGTTGAGACTTTTCTCATCACCGTTCATAATGATAGGCAGAGCCTCTTTAATCTTCTCTCGACAAGCCGCAGGCGTAGATGATTTAACAGCTTCAACACCCATAATTTTCATCTTAGGTTCTTTATACCTTACACCTTCGCTGTCCCAGACATTGAGAATGTATCGTTTCTTGGCCGTCCAGATACCCTTATCAGCAATCACCTCTCTTGCCATTACCATCTTCTGTTCGTATGCGTTCATCTCCCGAGCAAGATGTTGATAGCTTTTATCAATAAAAGGTTCCAGCTTCTCATTTGCAATTTTGTCCAAGAAGTTGACGATTTTCTCAGTAGAGCCTCCCTTCGGAAACAACTTATCCACCAACTTGTCAAAAGTAATATATACCGAATCTGTATCGCTCGCAATAACGTAGTCCAAGTTGTCGGTTTCCAAGATTTTGTTAAGATAAATGTTAAGACTTTTTTCAATCCAACGTATAGATAATTGACCAGAGGTTGTGATTGCCGTAGCAACCAGCAAATCAAAGTAACGAAACCAATTATTACCGATAGCACCATACGCCGAGTTAAGAGAAATCTTCTTCGCCATTTGGATATTGTTGAATCTTGAGATATCCTTGAGAAGAGACTTGTTCTTCGTATTCTCAAATTCTTGTTGAGCCTCAAGCATAAGTTTTTTATATTTGACACGATCATTGTACATATTCTCCATTAATTCAGGCAGAAACCCTTTCACATCTTTTCGAAAGAAGGCTCCATTCGGAGTCATGCAATGTTTTGTATCGTTCTTAACTTTGCCATCTAGAATCTTATTTACAAGCTCCTTCTCGATATCTGCGCCACTGTTCACCAAAGTTTCTGGTGAGATATTGTATTGCATAATTAGATGTGGATATAGTGAATTCAGATCAAAAGACATAACCCATTTGTGCATACCCACTTGTGGGTCTTTCACATAGGCTCCTTCAAACTGTTCTACCTTTTCGTGATCTTTCTTTTGTGGTATCACAACATTTTTAGCTCGCAAATGGTTATATATTAAAATGTCCCAATAACGAACTGTTCCTAGAACATCTGTGTAATTAACTTTGGCTTCATATGCCATAGTCAAACACAGTTCAATCAGACGCATCTTGTCTTCTAGTTTATCAACTAGTTCAACGTCCTGTATGTTATACTCAATAAAAGATTGGTAGTCTTTTGTGTACCACTCTCTAAACGTATCAAACGGATTACCGTCTTTCTGTTCACCAAGTTCTACCTTTGCGATATGATCCAGACGATATGACTCCTGAGCACTGTATGTAAATTTACGATACAGGTCAAAGTAATCTAGATGAGCAACACCTTGTATGTTGTAGGTTTGGTGTTGACGGCCCATCTTGTAAAGTTCTCGTTCAATAACCTTACCCCATGGCGAGAGTTTCTTGAGAAAGTCTTCACCAAATAATTGCTTCATGCGATTGCAGAGATAGGGAATATCAAAAAACTCTGTGTTCCAACCAGTAACAATATCAGGCAAACAACGAGCCCATTCATCAGAGAATTTTATCAACAAGTCAGCTTCATCTTTGCATTGAATATAAGTTACATCATCACGATAGTTTTGAAACTCATGAAGACCCCACACAAGAGTCTGTTTGTTCTGGTGGTTCTTCATAGTGATGGATAACATCGACTCAGCAGCTTCCTTAACAGAAGGGAAACCATTTTCACACTCAACCTCAATGTCCAGTGTAGCGATTAGAAGTTTATCTTTATCCCATTGAACACGTTTAGGATACATATCAGAAATATAGGTGTAGGCATATTGCGTATTGCCATAGACTATACCTTGATCTTTTCTACTTTCATACCAATCTTTGGCATCCTTAATAGAATCAAATTGATGAGGTAAAACATGTTTACCATCAAGAGTAACATAGCCTGTCTTCTTATTACAAAGATCAAATAATGTGGGGAGATATTGGACACGTTTCTTTATGCGTTGGCCTTTTTCATCGACCTCTCGCACAAGGAGACTGTTACCAAATTGAAGTACGTTGGTATAAAAAGTCATAGATTAGTTATATCACAGTGTTTGTTAAAAATCAAGTTACTTTTGTTTCTGGTGGAGATGTTAATGTCCTAGCATCATTATTATCGCCACGAGGCGACCAATTTGATAAGACAAATTTTCTGTGTGGGTTTACAGAAACCCTAAATCTGGTTAATGTCTCTCTATTGATAAGTAAGGTGCTTCGAGCATCTTTTGTAGTGAGGCCTACTGGAACTTCCTTATACAGTCTGTTGTTAAATTTCATGTCTACCATGACTATTGGCCGTTCATCAATTTTACCAACATGATCTGGTTTCGATATACCGATAACCTTACTAGTAAACTTTTTACCACCCTTTTCCCACTTAGCAGTTTTACCAGATACATCTAGTTTGTCCACAACAAACATGGAAGCATTTGTGCCGTTACCAGTATCAAATTTGGCTCGTATGTCACCATATCCTACAATCTCTAGTGTTTCATGATAACCAGACTCTTGATTGAATTTGTGTCTACGATGCACAGGATTTTGTAGATACTCCAAAACAAACTTTAGAATGTTTTTATCTTTGATTGGTTCTTGTGGTATCTGGGTAATGTCATAGTTTTGAAAGTTTGATCCAAGGCCAGGCGATCCATTACATTCTAGAATGAAAATCTTTTTGTTTACCACAGCATGATCAACACCCACCATATAAGAACCTGTGGCCCTAGCAGCTGCCAGAACAATCTTCTTCTCTTCATCACTTAATACATATGGTTCTGTCTCAGCGCCCATGTGGCGGTTTGATCGAAAGTCTTTCTTTGGTTTGATTCTCTTTGTCGATGCAACAATACGGCCATTCAACACAATGGTTCTAATATCACCATCAAGTTTTAAAAACTCCTGTACAATAAGTGTAGCACCAAACTTCCACAATGACTGAATAACACTCATCAAGGATTCCATACTGTCAACTTTAGAAACACCAACACCTTGTGTTCCTGTCAGAGTTTTAATGATTACAGGAAATTGACCACCAATACGTTCATGAGCATCTGGAATACTTTTCTCATTGTTGACTAGAGATGTGCGTGGTGTATTGATACCATTACGTTCAAAGGCTGTATACGCTGACATTTTATTATCGCATGTCAACATTCCATCACGATCATTAATCATGAAACATCCAGCGTTCTGTAGAGTTCCAAGTAGAGCAAGGCCTGTTTCATTATCCAAGGCACCAGCACGAACAAAAACTACAGTCTCACGGGCTTCGATTTCTACTTCATTCTCTTTACCATCATGGTTCTTGATTTTTATCGTACCCTGTTCTATGTCGTTATCAGCAACCCACGCTTCAGACACAACTACAGGATAACAGGGCAGGCCAAGGGACTCGGCTGCCTTGAGTAATTTTCCTGTAACTACTTCTGGTTTCTTAGACTTAGAATTGGTAAGAATGAGAATTGTTATTTTATCTCGTTGTACCTTTTCTTCGAATATGAAATCCTTGAATTTATCCACATTAGTCCTCTTTTTTCTTCCCTATGTTGTATTTAGTTTCAAGAATCCATTCCGACTTCTCACTGAAGGATAAAACTTTGATTTGACTTAGAGGCGCAACTTCATCAGCATTACCCACCAATTCAACCAAACCCCAATCCTTTAGAAGATTTGCTATCGTATTTCTTCGAGCAATATCGTTCATAGATAAGTTTGTTTTCTTTCCATCTAGTGCAAAGAGCTCTTTAAAATGTACAATAAAATACCGTCCCTGCTTATGTAATATATGACAGGACTGATATAGTTTTCTTTCTTTTCTGGATGCTACGCCTATACGAGATAGAGTCTCTCGTACTTTAAGGAAATCATCAGGCTCTTTTAAAGATACCTCGAGCATCTGCTCCTGTGACCAATTAACTTCTTCCATCTTTTCCACCTTTATTTAATTTTTCTTTTATAGCGGAAATCTGTTCATCATCCAGTATATCAAGAGCAACTTTAGCCTTTTCGTTGTTATATCCATAGAACTCTTTAACATACTCTAGATTCTTTAATTTCTTCGCCTTCAGCCAAGGAGCATATCTTTTCCTTGGTCTAAGACTATTTATCAAAAAATCAAACTGAAGTTTCTTATCTAGATGATGTAGTTGGTTAATTTCGTTCACCAACATAACAGTATCTTCAAAGGGAGCCACGCACTTATTTATGATAAATGGATAAAATTTCTTTTCCCACATCTCATCTTCTGTATCTAAAAGAGAGTCCTTAGATACATTTATAGCGTTTAAATAATCTTTTAATTCGTACATTAGTCACTAAATCCCTCACCTTTTCTCCAGTGATGGAATCTATGACAAAATACAGCCCATAATAGATGGGTTAAACTGTCGGCCTTGTAAGTACCACTTTTCACTTTTAATTCATATGTCATATGCTTCACTCCATGTCATCATTCTGCTGGTTGACATTTCCATATTATTAGCAGAATCTAACCATAATAAATCTTCTTTTAATTGACCCTCAAACTTTAAAATTTCGTTAATTCTTGGGGCCTGTAACACACAATACCAGTATGCTATCTCCTCTGCCTGTTCACCAATTATTTTTTTAACATCTTCTCTACTGGTAGAAATTCCTTCATCTGGCATATAGTATGTAGTACCATATACCGAATGAAATAACCCAGCATCCTGTAGATACTCTGGAGCTCCTTCTTTGCGTAGAATATCTCTAGTACCCTCTAAATGTTCTAAAAGAGTTTTACCACTGTGTTCACACAGATGAGCGCCACAATCTCTAAGAAATTTTATCTTTGTAGAAATCAAGTCGTTCACGATTACCACTCTCGCACCAAAGTTTAAAAACAACACACATTCTTAGTTCCAAACAATTTTTAGCCACTGGTTGTGCTTGATGAGGTAGATGTGCATCAAACATCAAGATACGATTACCACGATACTCTGCAATCGTATCAACTGTCTCTGCATCTTCTTTGTATACAAAAGTGCCACCACCATATTCTATTTTCCAATTCATTTGGGGATAATAGATCATGGTAAAATCGCCATCATCTCTATGGATGTTGGGTTCTACACCAAATGTATGGGCGTTGCAATACAGTCTTTTCCAACCCTCTATTCTAAAGCGTTCTTTCAAATTAAGTTTTTGATTAGCGGCTTCCCAAATTGGAAGAAGCAATTCTGCACCATTATTTCGAACTTCTTCCTCATCAACACCACAATAAACATGCCAGTGATAGCCAGGAATATTCCTCTCTGACACATAATAATATCGCCAACGTATTTGATTTTTCATAAAATCTTCAACTAATTCAGCCATATGTGGTTCTAGTAAATTATCATGAACCTCTATTGTCATTTAAACTTTGCCCTTGCCATAATCTCTGTCAAACATGCAAGCATATTTATTTCTTGATCTGCGACAAAAGCTGCTTTATACTGATACTCGCCCAATACAACGACAACATGAGGTATACTAGAACCATCCACACAATCATACAGACTGTCATAAAGACGGCGAAACAAACGAGTGGGATCATTATCAAGATTATCAACAACCCATTTACGAACATTTGTAAACTCCTTACCCTTCATGCAAGTCATCAATTCCTTGATATTAACTTCAGCAATGTCAACCAGAATACCGGCATCAATCTTACCAGATACAGAATAGCGTTGTAATTCATTTAAAACTCGCCGCCAATCTGGAAAGAATTTATTTATGACTTCTGCAACTACTCGCTTGTCGTATTTTACTTGACTCTCTTCCAAAATCGTGATAGTACGGGCGAAAAACTCAGACGCAAGTTTCTGTTTTTCTTTCGCTGGTATGTTAAAATCGATAACACTACAACGTGATTGTAGAGCTGGGATAATACGATTCTTGTAATTACAGGTCAGAATAAATCCACAGTTTGCATGAAACTCTTCTATAAACCCACGCAAGGCAGGCTGAGTAGATTGAGGATTTAGATAATCTGCTTCATCTAGAATAATATATTTGCGACCACCTTCAAGTGCAACAGTGGAGGCAAAGTTTTTGATTTTGGTTCTTAGAACATCTATGCCTGACTCTTCCGAGCCATTAATCATCATATATGTGCAACCAAGCTCCTCAAGGAGAGCTTTAGCTGCGGTGGTCTTACCTACGCCAGGCCCACCAGAAAGAATTAAGTTTGGAAGTTGACCTTCCTCTACAAAATCTTTCAGTGTGGTTTTGAGCGTGTTAGGTAGAACACATGATTTTACATCTCTTGGCCGATATTGTTCAACCCATAGAAATGTATCACTCATTTGGATATGCCGATTCTGGTTCTAGTGCAATAAAATATTCCACAGGCACTTTTGCATGTGAAAAGTGACTAATCTTCTTAGATGACACTTTCACATTATATGAGCCAGGGATGAGTTTTAAATTCTCAACCTTAAACCAAAATTTATAAGCAACATCCTTTACATCATCACCAACTGGTACATGAACTTTAAAGTCATTTGCTGTGGCATTTTTCTTATCTGTTACCTTAATAACAGCATTACCCTTATTCAATCCTTCCAGAACCATATCTGGAGCTCCGATAATCGAAGCAGCCTTCGTAACCTCTGAAAGAGTAGTAGATGTAAACTCAAATTCAACATCTGGATCAGGCATAGTTATATCTGTTTTAGGATGCGTTACCACTGAAGGATCAGAATACCAATATTGTAGAGCTCTACTGGTGCTGCCGTTTTCAGTTATTACCAAGAAATCTTTTTTAAAATCTATATCAATAGTTTCAAAAAGAGATAGTGCAGCCAAAAACTCGTTCAAGTCATAGATCGCAAAATCCTGTGGAAAGTCCTCTTTAACATCAGCAGATGCAACAATATTTTTCATAGCAGACATAGTAGAAATTTTACTACCAGCCTTAATCACAAGGTTTTGGTTAATTGTAGAAAAGTTCTTCAATACCGTAACCGTTTCATTACTAAGTTTCATTATGTTTGTTCTCCAAATCGTTCACATGTAGGGCGATAATACCATAATGAATTAACTTTAGCAAGTCACTTCGGTTCTTATCATCCTTTTTTCCATATCGTTGAGCATACTTGAGTATGTTTCCGATACAAAATCCGTCACCGTGGCCTCCATCTATGATGAACTCTGTAGCCTGAAACTTGTTCTTACTATAGTGTTCATCGTATGTGGAGTCGATGTATTTCTGCAGCTCAGCAAGTGCTTTGTCTTCAGAATATTTGTATTTAATTGACACTCGCTAATTTCTCCTTCTGAGCATTATATTGTTCCAATTCACGTTCAGACATATACTTACGCATTTCGTTGTCTGAATCAAAAACATTCCAGTTCATAGCCATCGACCTACGCTCTCCCTCACCAAAGAAAGGCATAACTTGATGTTTCAACCACTGAGGAAATACCAACATGGTTCCTACAACTGGCTTCACATAGTCCTCTGTCTGGGCCTTCAATTGCATGATATCACGCCGACTTGTTTGACCCCACAACAGGTGAGTAAACCCATCAATACCACCACCAGCATTATTGATCGCTGGATTGAATTCTGGTAGTTCCTCAATACAAGGGGGAACCTGTAACCAAAGAAAACCAGACAGACCAGCAGGCGTTTGTACACCATGATCATGTAGAGGATTATAATCACCAGCATAGGCATGGTTAGTCCAACACTGATAGCAATCTGCTTGTGCATCACGATCATAACCGTTCTTTAGATATGTTGTACCAATTTGATCTAGAATTGTTTTAACAGATTTACCAACTTCATCACTAAATGGAAAGTCCAACTGAGCAGACTTCTCACCATTTTTCAATTGACCAACCAACCCCTCAGCATAACTTTTGTCAGCTGGTATGATTACATTGTCGATATGGTCATTAATTTCTTGAACAATATCTTCGGGAAACTCAATACGTCCCAATACCCAACTTTTGACAGGACGAATAGCATATCTCAAACCATGATTAGTTTCTTCGATTTCATTTTCTTGTCGATTAATTTCAGCAGCAAATTCTCTCGCATCAGCAGCTTCAGGCGTATCTCTTGCTGGATCAGGTGCCTGAAAATCTGTATCATTAGATACTTTGTAAATCGCATCACTACCAGCAGGCCCCGGCTCCTTTGGAACAGGTTTTCCATCTTCAAACTTTACACCAAAACGAGGGGCATCTTTTGGTCGATTTACAACCTTAGGCCTTTCCTCTCTGGTTTTATCTGGATCAGAATAATCCCTTGTTTCTTTAGGCCCATCGCCCTGTGTTGTATCTTCTTTTGCAACTTGACCGTCTAAACCCTGTGCAGCTTGGGTAGGATCAACATCAAACATTCGAATTCCCATAAGGTTCTCCTTCAATAATATTTTTAATAATAAAGAAAAGGGAGCTGAAAGTCAACTCCCTTTTCTCATTATATAAGAGAATTTTTATTTGACTGAAATCAGTCTTGGCTTCTTCTCTTCTGGAACCACACGCTCGAGGTCAATTGAAAGCATGCCGTTCTCAAGTTTCGCATCGTTCACTACGAGGTCATCTGCAAGAGTAAACTTGCGTTCAAATTTACGATACGAAATTCCACGATAAACTGTGGAATCATCTTCGGAATTCTCCTTTACAGAACGTACTGAAAGAGTTCCTTCGGCAACTTCTACTTCGATATCTTTTTTACCAAAGCCCGCCAATGCCATTTCAATGACATAGTTATAGTCACCTTCCTTCCGAATGTTATAGGGCGGAAACCCTGTAGACGTTACATTGTTGTCTACATACCGATTTAGATTGTCGAAAATACGATCAAATCCTACAGCGTATGGGGTTAATTGATTGAAGTTGTCGATTAGACTTAAAGCGTTTCTTACCATTTTTCATCTCCTTTTAAAAGCAAGATTTTGCATATGTACGGCCCTTCATGGCACCGTACTACTATATATAAAGGCTCCAAGACTAAAAGTCAAGGAACCTTTACATATTTTTTTAGAAGGCAGTTTCTTCTAATTCTTTTGAATCTTCCTCACCTTCAGAGTTGATAACACCAGCATCAATTTTGGTGTAAAGGTCAAGGAAGGATTCCTTGGTATCGTCATCGAACCGAGCGACACACATCTCAATTGCCTCCATCTTATCACCAAAGATAGCGAAAGCCTTTACAATGTGGTCTAGTCGCCGTGTTGAGATAACTTCATCAACACCACCATCGTAGAAGGTCTTTCGAATAACCTCAGCCCAAGTGACTAGGTTTTCTGCAAACTTCTCATCGATAGCGTCATACTTTTTCATCGAACCGAGAACAATCTTTTTCTCGACTGACGCAGCAGCATAAGGCTGTTCCATCGTGATAGCGAACCTCTCAAGGAATGCCTCGTTGAGGATGTTGGTTCCGATAAAGCGTCCATCTTCAGAACCCTTACCTTTAGTGTTGGCAGTAGCCATCACGTTGAACCCATCTTTCGGAGTGATCCACTTGTTGATCTTCTTGAGGAAAACACCTTTTCCTTCAAGTACAGGCTGCAACGCAAGCAACTTGTTAGAACCAAGGTCACACTCATCAAGAAGCAAAGTACAACCACGTTCCATCGCCTCAATGACAGGGCCAGGCACAAACTTGGTTTCACCGTTTACGAGGCGAAAACCACCGAGCAAATCATCCTCATCGGTTTCGATAGTGATATTCACTCGAATGAGTTCTTTTTTGAGTTTGGCATGAATCTGTTCGATCATCAGAGTCTTACCGTTACCAGACAAACCAGTAACAAAGATAGGATAGAACAAACCAGATTTGACAACCTTCTCTATATTCTTGAAGTTGCCCCAAGGCACAAAACCTTCAAACGGAGCAGGAACAAGATTCTGTTTGTCCATATTAGTAGCAACCAAATTGACAGTAGCACCTTCCTCAGCAACCGTAGTGGTTGAGGGAGCCGCAACTGGTTCGCCACCTGGCAACTTGTATTCGTTATATCCTACCTTACAGGATTTACGAAACCAAGACGGAGAAGGAACACCCGCCTTCGCAGCGGCCTCCTTCGTATTTGCCTTTGTGAGTACCGCACCAGCACCGAACATTTCAGTGGCGGTATCGACAAACAACTGTTTGCGTGGGGATAAATTCATATTTTGACCTCTTTCATTTATCATCATAATTATAAGCTAACACAGGTAAATTCTAAACACAAGCATAAAATGGCATGTTTTGCCAGATTTTTGTATAATTTATCAAGGTGTGACATTTTTATCACTATGCCACCAACTTGATAAATTTGTTTAGAAGGGGGCGACTAGAAATCTTACCCTTCATTGATTTTCCGAAGGCAGTCTTGAGTTTTGCCTTGGAGGCACCGACCAGTTCATCACTCAAACCTTCATCGGTGATTTCCATTGCATTACCACCAGGCAGAACATAATACTCATCATAACCAAGGCTGGTAATGGCAAGATACTTGTTTTTGTTTAGGAATTTAACCTTTTCCATAATCTCGTTCATATCTAAACCAGGCAAGAGATAGTACAGTGACCGTTTATCAACTCGACCAGATTTTCCAGAACCAGCGATAAAGAACCCAACCACGTTCATGCCAGGCACTCGAGCCTTGAGAAGTTCAAGCATCTCAGGGGTATCAGAACCTTCAACAATCTTACCAGAAACCTTGTCTTTGATAATCTTCTTAACCTTGTTACTACCAAAACCGTAAAAAGAAGTAATGGTTTCAAAGTGATCACCCTTGTTCTCACCTTCAGTAACTAACTTGTAATCGTGAATACCTTCAAGATTAGAACCAGCACCATCAGTTAAGATGACCGTGTTGATTTTCTGAACACCAGTTTTTTCCTTAAACATAGGAACATAGTCCATCAAACCGATAATTGCCTCATTGAGAGGAGTCCCACCCATTCGGTATTTATTAGGCCAAGAGTAAGGATATCCATCTTCTCTCCAATCACGAAATGAACCAGCATAACTGTAGAACATAACCATGTTGTGTATCATTTCATTTTCTTCAGAGGTGGACATTTCACTGTTAAAGAACTCAAGAAGATTAAACCCCCTCAAGACAACATCACCAGCCTTAGTGAAAGGCAACCGTGACCGACCATAACCTTCTCGACCATAAACATCAGAAAAAGCAACAACTGAAAACGGAATGTTTACCTTACGGCAGAACCAAACCAGATTGAAAATCTGAGCCATAGTACCTTTGAGATTGTCGTGCATCGAACCAGACCAATCGACCATCATCACAAGACCGTGATTAGTAGCACCAGGCAACGTAGTCACCTTTTTGAAAAGGTCTTCATTATATTTGTAAGTGTGTAACCGTCCCATATCGAGAGAACCAGTTTTCGAAATCGAAGCACGAGCATACTGATCTGCAGCCTTCTTCATTTCGAATTCTTTGACCATGTAAGCAACGGTTTTCTTCGAGTCCTTTTTAAGAGCCTCAGACTCTTCTAATGTTTTGTTGAAAAACAACCCACCCTGATCGTCAATTTTTTTGAGATTAAGATAGTGTGTTTTCATTTCAGAAAGAACAGTCTTATATCCGACTACAATTGTGTTCAAATCAACTTTAGGAATGTTACCGTAGACACGATCAGCAGCGGCCTTGTCTCGCATGGCGTCCATTGCAGAAGCACCAGCCTTGTCAGTCTTAGGCGAAGAACCATTTCCGGCCACACCTTTACCACCTTCGGGTTTTCCTACATCGCCGTCAGAAGCATCCAAGTCACGTTCACTGCTATCGCTGTCATCATCACCAGAACCCACACCGTTATCGCCAGTTTTATCATCTATTTCTTCTCCTTTACCAGTACCAGTTCCAGTTTCGGCATCAGCACCGGCGTCATCACCAGTGTCGCCGGCAGAACTATCGTCAGCATCATCACCACCAGTTCCATTTCCATCAGAAGTTTCTCCTTCGTTTTCATCACCAACTTCACCGTCACCAGCCTCACCATTATCATGGTTATCTGTTTCAGGCGCATTTTCTTCCATATACTTGTAAAGTTCTTCAGCGAGGTCAAGAACCTCATCTTCAGTCTTTACAGCAGCAACACGATCAACCCAAACTTTTTCTTCTTCAGTAAATTTGATAGAAGTATCACCAGACTTGAAAAACACATTGATTCTGTCGATCAAATTGAAAGTGTTGATATCTTCATTTTTCGTACCAAAGAAATCTTTGGCAACCAACTCTTTATATCCACGTTTCATAACGCCGATAGCGCCAGGATATTTGTCTTTCACAAAACCCTCAATACGAGCGTCTTCGATAATATTGACAACGCCGTGGTTCAACTTACGAATCGAGGATTTCTCAAGCATATCCAATGGAGTCCAGAGAGCATGACCGATCTCATGACAAACCATAAGATCATAAATGTCTTTGGTCATATCCTCATCTTTCCAGATAGGAAGACCTAATTCACGAGTCTTGGAATTGAAGTATGCAGTCTCCATCTGTTTGTGGACAACATTAATGTCTTCTTCAGAGAGGAGTTTTGCGAGAGTGCTTTTGTTTTTCATCATGTTTATAGAATACCAGCAGTAGTGTCTGGATGCAAGCACATAATGGCAAGTTCAGCCGATTTTTTACGAATTAGTCAAAAGTGTGACATTTATGCAACACTACTATCACGCAGATTTCAGTCTATCAACCTTTTTCTGCTGTTTTTTCATACGTTTTATAGCCATATTTAGTTTCAATTTCGAAACATGGTCACGAAAATCTTTGCCCTGCATATGATCCATTTCATGTTGAAAAATCCTCGATTCGAGTCCATATAACTGAAATTGTTCATTTTCTCCCGATTCGTTCTCAAATTCCACAATTACAGCAGACGGCCGAGAAATCTTCAACCATAGGCCGGGATAGGACAAACACCCTTCATCCATCAAGATTTTTTCCTCTGAATACTCCAAAACGTGAGGATTGAAACAAGCCAATGTTTCTCTTTTGTTCACATCCTTGTACATCACAAAAGCACGTTCTTTTATCCCCACCTGATTCGCAGACAATCCCAGCCCATTGAATTCTTTCATAGTTTCTATGAGATCACGAGCAAGCTCTTCTCTATCCAAATCAGTCGAACACTGATCAATTGGAACATTTAATGTCCAATGATTTGATTCAATTAATTTATATATTGCCATCATATTCTCCCATGAAATGCTGTTTTTGCTTCACTATTGTAAAATAAATACCATGCACAGTTATCTTTGCCTGTCATGTTACCAAACCACTTGATTCTACCTACACTGACAATCCTTGCACAGTTCTTTATATATGGTGCAGATTGTTTTGTATGAGCCCAATCTGCATCAAATAACAACCATGTAGGCCGTAGTTTAGTGAAATGTTCGATCATAGGATGTAACAACTTTCTATCCCAAGGTGGATTTGTGATAATGTATTGAGACTCCAGAACTTCGTTTTCACCAATTTCAGTATAATCGTTTTGTAACACCCCTTCTAACTGTGGTTCAATGTCACTTGCCCACATGCAATCTCCACCAAAATATTCTAGGTGACGACATAATTGGCCATCGCCTGCACATGGCTCTGCAAAGGTAAATCCTTGTGGTAGATGTTCTATAAGAGGTTCTACAGCCGCAAATGGAGTCGGATAGAAATCTCTTGGTTGTCTTTCAAAGTCCGAGCGTTTTCCCATTATTCCACAACATGACTAAAATTTTTCACCTTTTCAAATTTAATGGTGCTTCGAAACTTATCTGCGAGTGCGTCCTGTTTGTGACTGATCACAAATACATTCTCATCACCGAGTGTATTTAGAATCTTTAGGAACTCGTCTGTCCCTGTACCGTCTAGAGAACTGTCAAAAATTTCATCCAGTATCAACAGGTTTGTGTTTGTGCTGTTCTTCATCTTTGCAACGGCTCTCCATGTAAAGAGTAAGGCCAGATCGATACGCATCTTCTCACCCTCAGAGAATGATGCATAGGTAAATTCATCACGATACCTCGACTTGATGGTTTCGTTGAAGTTTTCATCCAGTGTAAAGTTCACATAGAATTCCATAGAATTTAGATATGTGTTAATCAACTTATTCATAATAGGCAGATATTTCTTAATTACCTTGGTTTTGATACCAGTATCTTGAAGCATGTTTCGTGCAGCCTCTGAATATGTCAATTCCTCTTTTAACTTTGTCTTTTCCTTATCGAAAAAAGAAAAGTCTTTTTTTAGTTTCTTGAGTTTGTCTTCTTCATCTTTGGTAACATTACCTGACTGTAAATCTTCAATCTCACTGGTAAGTGTAGCATTAAACTTCTCTAACTCTCTGATAGAACTAATACTCTGAGCTACCTTCACTTCATTTTCTCGTATCTTTTCAAGTATATCAGAAATCTCTGCCTGTCGGTTTGTAGATTTGTCTAACACATCTTGTAACTCATCTAGAGCCTTTGTAAATTTATCTACCTCTTTATGTTTGGCTTTGATCATTTCCTCAGCATTGTTTAACGGTTGTTCACATGTGGGACAATTATCATTATCTTCAAAGAATTTTAACATCTTGGAATTTGTAGTTTTCTTTTCAACCAAAGTAGAACGAATGTCTTTCATCTTACTGTGCTGTTCTTTTACTTTATCAGAATCAGTAATTTGATTTATATACGTTTCATTTTTAACCTTCAATATTTTATTATCTGCCTGTTGTTTAAAAATTTCTTCCTCATTACCAGACATCAAATGAAGTTTTTCTGTAATCAAACTATTCTTATTATTTTTAGTATCCTCAATATACTTTTCTTGCATCGTAATTTTTTCTTCAGCAAGGTCACACTGATACTCATTCTCTCGTAAATCGGCCGTGATTGTCTTAATCCTCTCACGCATCAATAGATTCATGATGGAGAAAATCTGAATATCTAAAATCTCATTGACTACTTCTCGGCGGTGTCGAGCTTTGAGTTGCATAAATGGCACAAACGTAGAACTACCTAGAATAACAACCTGAGTAAAACTACGATAGTTTAACTTCAAGATTTGTTGTTCAAGATATTTCTGATAATCTCTGGCGTTGGCATCTTGATTGTACATCTTACCATTGATATAGATTTCAAACACGTTGGGTTTGATACCACGGCGAACCTTGATTTCTTTTGTACCAATCTTAAACTCTATTTCTACAAGAGCAGAACTGTTATTAACTGTATTTAATAATTGTGCTTTGTTAATATTACGAAATGGTTTACCGAACAAGCCAAAGCATAGTGCATCAAGAATGGTTGACTTACCAGCACCATTCTCGCCTATGATTAGTGTTGTGGGGTTGCGGTCTAACTGAATCTCTGTAAAGTTATTACCAGTTGAAAGAAAGTTCTTCCAACGAACATACTTAAAAATAATCAAACTTCAATATCCTGTGCTTCTGTATAGAGTGATCTCATAGTGCCTTTCAGCCGTTCCTTATCTAACGTCACATCTAATTCATCTATGTAATTTTCCAACAGAGTCATAGTATCTTCTGTCTTTTCAATAATCTCATCTGAAACATTCTCTGGATCAAGTTCAGAGAAGTCCTCTATGATTTTAACCTCATGAGCATCAGCCTTCAATAACTTGTCTACAAACTGGTCAAACCCATATAAGTCTTTCTTGTTTACAACAATCAACTTTACATACTTGTCTTTGTACTTACCAAACTTGTGTTTACTGTAGTCCTTTGTAGAATCATCATAGTAAATTTTTTCGAATATTCCATATGGATTTACGATACGTTCAAGCTCTCTTGTCTCCGTATCAAAAATGTGAAACCCCTTCGGGTCTTGATAATCATTCCAATAAATTTCATATGGCGTCCCAAGATAATAAATTTGCCCATCATCTGATTTATGATGAAAATGACCACTAAACACTGTGTCAAATCTGCGAAATATTTCTTTATCATAAGAACCAGACATCGGAAACCCTTTTTGCATTTCAAAACCGTTGATTTCCAAATGACCCATAGCTATGGCCGCTGGTGAACGACTCAATGCAGCCATAGATGCATCATAGTTTCCAGCGTTTATCCAAGGAATAAACTGAATAGGAATGTCATCAAAATAAACAACCTCTGGATCGGTGTATATTTTATGCCTATCTTTACCAACAAGTTCTTCCATCGCATTTACTTCGTTGGTGTTTTTGTAATAGGTATCGTGGTTTCCAATAATGATGTGCAAGTCTATGCCAAGTTCACCAAATCGTTTGATAAACCTATTACGGAAATCATTGGCTATTTTGTAACTGATAAACTTACGTCTATCAACAACATCGCCCATATGGACACAAGTTTTGATACCACGTTCTTCTAATGTAGGGAAGAATACCTTTTCATAAAATTTATAGAAGAATTCGTTGAAATTTTGATTATCGTTTCGAGCACCAAAATGGGTATCTGTAATAATCGCTATTTTCAAGAATCAGGCTCCATAAAATTTTCTAAGTTCTTTTTCTTAGGGGTTTCGGTCTTTTTTGGTTTGTAAATGTCCTCATCAGGCAACATAATCGTAGGATCAAAACCATCAACCTGATAAACGCTGTCATCACCATCCATAGTTACATAAGGTACATATTGACTTTTTTCTATCATTTTGTTTTTGACATGGCCTTGTTTCTTTTCTTTTTGGATTCGTCTGATAAAGGCGTAGTAGATGATTTGGGTGAAATATGCGAAAGGGTTCTTCGATTTCTCTGGATTGAAGTTTTTAACATATTGTAAGCAGTTTTCGATGCCATCTGATATCATCTCATCTCTGTAGGTATAATTTATAAAGTTAGGTCTATAGGATAGGTGTGTTGCAATTTTTAAAAAACAATCACCGATATAATTTGTAACAGGTACTTGTTCGCCCTTTTCCTTACATTTATTATTCCATTCGATCATAGCCTGTAGGAATTTCTTGTTGTCAACGTAATGGGCACTTTTCTTTTTAGCCATAATTACTCCTTGAATGTAGTTTATAACTTTACTATAAAACTACCATTAAGTCAATGACCAAATGGGAATTGACAAAAGTTTTTTTATGTGTATAATAAGCTTTGTAGCGGTTAATGAATTAGCTTGCTTGGTGTTTCTTCTTCTTCTAGAAGTTCATCATATATATCATCTTCATCTATTTCTTCTGTCCACTCATCAACTTCTTCATCTTCATGCATCAATTTACGCAAAACCAATTCATAATATTTTGTTAGGCCAGGCGATGGTTCCATCATCATAACTACACTGGAACTGGGCAGATCAAAAACCCTTTCTTCTGTATATACCTGTATCCATGTGCTGAGATTTAGAGCCTCCATAATACCTTTTTTAGTCATTTTAGGTACTATTTGCATTTTAAGAGGCCAAATAACTTTATAACTCTTGTTACCATCATCTTCCATCATACATATAATGTCTTCACCATTAACCAGTTTGACTATCTTGTATGAGCTTTCTTGGGTCATTTGAGTTTTACCTTATCTATATCGTAATCGAATTGTTCTTCGTTATAAATATTTAGTCGTTCTGTGAAGTGTCTGAGGGTATAATTATCATTCCCTAAGTTATCTGCAATATCGTATATCAAAATGGAATCTTTAGTTGATGATGTACGCAACCCTCGGCCGATTGATTGGAGCACTCTGATTTTTGATTTACTTGGACTAGCGAGCACGATGTTGTGAATATTACGAATATTAATACCAGTGCTAAAAGTCCCAAATGATGCAATAGTGGTTGAATTAGAATGGCTCTCCACAAGTCCACGAATTTCTTCCCTATCGCTCGTATCTGTTCCTCCGTATACAAAATAAACATTCTCATTCTCCTTCAATTCATCATATAAAATCTTACCATGTTTTTCTACCAGCTGAAACAAACATAAAGTATTGCCCCTAAGATGCCGTAGTAAATTAACCACGAAATCCATTCGCTTCTTGTTAGTAACAATATATTCCAGTTCTTCAGCATAACTCATTTTCTCCCTAATATTAGAGTGTCTTAATATTATACACTTTATACGCAGATTTGCAAGGGTCTTTTTGTCCATTAACTCCTTAGTTGATATGACCTTTTTAACTGGGCCAAATAAACCTTCTAACACCAATCTGTGTGTTTGTGTACCATCTAACGTACCAGTAAAACCAAATCTATATTTGCATTGGTGCAATTTTGTCATTATGCCAGTGAGAGACTTAGCTTTAAAAGTATGAGCTTCGTCACCAATTACACAACCAAACTGTTCAAAGTATTTTCTAGGCATTTTATAGATAGATTGCCAAGTAGATATCACAACATCTTTTTCTATCTTTGTTGTGTATCCTTGATATACCTTTTGACAATAAGTGCCAGGCGACCAACCGTAATCTTGGAAATCAGAATACATCTGTTCCACCAAAGATGTGGTAGGAACGAGAATTAGCGTTCGTTCTCCAGCCATCTGGTAGTAACGAACCAAAGAATATATTATTAGTGATTTACCAGAAGCAGTAGGAGAAAGAATAAGAGCCCTATTTCTAGACAAGGCCAGTTGAACAGCTTCCAGCTGATAATCTCTAATTTTGAGGGTTTTCCCTTTGCTTTTTGGTTTGAGGCTTCTGACGAAACCTCTGACAACCGAACCCACAACATCCCTAGTGTCATCGACATTCTCCTCTAGTATATAGGAGATGTTGTTATTATCACAATAATCTTTTACATAGTCTAATAAACCAACGTATATCTCGCCTGAAGCTGGGCTGAATAAACGTATCTTGCCATCCCATATCCGATTGCGGTACATGGGCATAAATTTTGCGCCAGGCACCTCGAAAGTGAAATACTCTGCAAGTTCCTGTTGTTCAGAGGGTTGTAAGTCCTCTAACTTCAGATATACTTCATTCTTCTTAGATATTCGCATTTTGCAATGTTTGTGGTTCACCATAAGCACCACGAACTAGTATGTTCCAAGAAATAGTTACACGCTCGTCTGTGTTGGTAGGAACCCAATGTTGCAACCAAGATGGAAAAATTACACCAGAGCCAGTTTCAGATGGCACTTGATACATGTGGCTGTTATCCATATTTTGATTTGCCCGCCTGGGGATTAAAACCTTCGCCTGGGCCCTTGGGTCAAAAAACTGTGTTCCAGATGTATCCTTTGTGGCCTTCAGATAATACACACCTGACAAAATAGAGTTAGCATGTGTATGTGGTGGGTGTACACTACCGTCTACCTGTTGGTTTGCCCACATTTGAGTAACTTCTACCTTTTGATTTTCATAGCCTTCTTGATTTAAAATACCGCCACACAAATGAGTTACAAATTCTGTAAATGGTTGAAAAGCGGTGACATCTTGTAAGTCGTCCCTTCCTTGAAATAATCCGAAAGGTACGTCTTTACCTTCGTGTATATTTTTATAGTTAGCTTTTAAATCACCATCGATAGCAGATAACATTGCTTCGTGTTTATCATTCAAACCCGATTTGAATGTGTATATCGATGTTGGAAATAACTTTGTTCTGTTTACATCAACCATGTCACTATACTCCATCTAGTCCCTTTTGTAACAACTTTTGCCTCATGGGGAAACATAAAGTTAGAGGGAAATATTAATGCCGAAGCTCTCTTCGGTTCAAATTTTTTATCAGCCACATAAAACTCACCACCTTCGTAGTCATCGTTCAGATACAACAAAACTGAGACTTGTGGAAATCCGTACTGCTGTCCATGACTGTGATGAATGTTGTCACAGTGTTTGGACATGAACCCACCTTCTGAATATCTATTGATACGGTGGTCTGTCATTCGTTGCACACTGAATCGGGGGTGTTCTTCTGAATACAATCTACAAGTATACTCTACAGCTTTCTTTATATCATCATAACCTTTATCACCAAATCGAACCCAAACCTCATCCATTCGTACACGTTTGTCAGCCTTTACTTTACCAACATGATCTGAATATGATGATGGTTGATAATCGTAATTAGTTTCTCTTATACCGTCACAGTAAAGATCACTATCCCACACATGCTCGTAGTATCCTATGAATTTTTCTACATCCACCCTAGCATCATCCTTGTTTCTTCTGGAACCATGTCCATACTAAATGGGGGATCAAATGTAGTTACTATTTGTACACTACGCACATTTTCCACATACCCTGCTTCCCTAATATCAGCAACAATCTGATCTGCAAAAGGACAAAACGCACTGGTCAATGTGTGGGTAATAGTAACCTCATGTTCTCTTGCACTGATAACAATATCATAGATTAATCCAAGATCATATAGACTTGCAGAGGGTATCTCTGGATCATATACGTTCTTTAGATTTTCTATGATTAATTGTTTGTCTATCATGTCTTCCATTACATCATACCAGCTTCAAATTTTTTCCACTCAATAGCATTTTTAATATCCCACCCACGATTGTCTATAGATTTTATAACACCATCAATATATTTGACGATGCTCTCGTAGTATGAAATTTTGCCTTGGAGTTCTAGAATTTCTTCATCCGATTGGATATACATTTGGAGATCGTTTTTGAGAACCTTTATATCAAATGGTTTGGCTGCATATACTTTTGCATCTGACTTACCGCCATAGTATTCCCATTTGTCACGATAAAGTTTTTGATGATCGGCCCTTCTCATAATAAGAAGTTGATCATACTTGGTTCTGTGTTCCAACCATTTTGCTTTGATGGTTTGGTTTTTTAAAGACTCTTGGTCGAGTCTTTCTTGGTCAATAACTGCAAGGTCTTGCCTTGCCTCATTTTGTAATTCTTCTAATGCCATAATATACCTTTAGTCAAAAAAATAGAGCAGAGTGATTTCTCTCCTTGCGTATATTGTCCGTAGTGAGGCTCGCCGAGTAGTCACTACAAATTAAGACTCAGATTATGATATTTGTTAAAGCTTATCACGATCTGCTCTAAACCTATTTATAATGTGTTGATTTCATAAATCTGATATTTGAAAGTTGCAGTACAGGTAAGATATTCTACGTCTGTAGCGTTTTGATTAAAGTCTAGTCCTCCCAGGCTAGTAGGGAACACATTCTTAAAATCTACTTCAACAATTGGATTATTTTTATTTGATAGAAGCATAAGATAAGCATCTGAGTACATAGTTCTATCACGATTGGCCTTACCTGTTACTCCGATATCGTTCTGTTGTGTACTAACATTAACAGTATTAGGTGTATTGGATGTTACGTCCCTATAAGTAGAAAATTGTTGGCGATTTTCTGGAAACCCAATACCCTTTAACCAATTATGTAATTCAATATAATTTTCTAAATATTCATCAACTAAAAAAGTAACACTTAGGTCTTCATATTCTATTTTGTCTCCCATAACCGCAATATCTTTAAATGGACTTGACATTGTTGCCGTGCCCATAGAAGTGCCTGGCAAATTACAGGATTGTACAAAAAATTCTACTTTGGGCAATTGGTTTATACCAAAACGAAATTGAGTAGGACTAGAATAATCCAATTTTTCTGGTTGTCTGTCTAGAGGGCCTGGCATTTTATTCTCCTATTACTATTTAGGACAAAAAAAGGGGGAGCAAAAAGCTCCCCCTGAGTTTATAGTTACTTTTCTTATTATTACATCAAGTTAGTAACTTTAACCCTACGATACCAAGCGTTGGTGTTCGCATCCAAAGAAGCATCGGAGTTAACTGTGTCACCAGCCGCAACTGCACCAGCAGCAGCAAATGGGTTAGCAGCAAGACCGTAACGAGTCTTAAAGCCGATCTTAGGTTGGAAACTAGACTCACCAACTGCACGAACCATTTGTAGTGGAACATATGGGCAGTAGAAGAAGCCAGCGTCATAAGGTGAAGTTCCTTTATAACCACAAACGTAATACTGGGAAGCAGCCACGTTAGCAGAATAAGGATCAACATAAACCTTGAACCGTCCGTTCATAACACCAGCAAAAGTAGTAGAAGTGTCATCAACATTAAGGTTGTTGTTAAGAGCAGGAGTGTAATCAAGTACACCAGCCATGTTTAACGCACTTGCAACGTCAGCAGATACGATTAACATGTTACCTTTACCCCTACGAGTCTGTTGACCAATAGCATTGGCATCACGTTCTATAGCGAACATAAGACCTTTGAATTTTTCAACTGACCAACGACCATTTGAGTCGGTGTCGAGATCGAAAATACCAGCAGTTGTCGTATTGACCTGAGCACCAGCAACAGCGGTAACATACAGGGAACGAACAACTTCACGGTTGATTTCTGCAAGAATCTCAGAAGACAAAATATTTGCCAACTCAGTTTCAGCGTCAAGACCATGAATTGCCTTCAAGTCCTGAGCAAGTTCCATCGTGTACTCAGCCTTTAGAGCACGAGAAACAGCAGTAACCGTTGATTTTTCGATTGAGAACGCCATCTGTGCGAAAGCGTTAGTAGCAGAGTCACCCAATGCTTCTGCCTGAGCAGTAGTCATACCTGTTGCAGAAACGTAAGTTCCAGCAGAAGGACTGTCGTTAAGAACAGCAGGGTTAGTCTCAGTTGCACCAACGTCACCACCACCGATAGTACCAGCAGCGTTTTGGTTGGAAATGTCAGGCATTGACTCGTCAACGAGAGCCTCTGCACCGTCCTGAGAAGTAAACGATGAGCGCATTGCAAAGATCAGTCCAGTTGGGCCGGTCATTGGTTGCACACCGCAAACGTCATATGCGATTAAGTTAGGCATTGCACGGCGAACGAGGGAAATTAGGATGGGATCCCAAGTATCCATTTGTCCACCAGACATTGCGTTAACTGGAGCTGCTTCTGTAAGATAAGCCTTGTCCTCTTTCAATGCAGCTTCTTGGTTTTCCAAGATGAGAGTGGTAACTGCCCGCTTGTAAGAATCCTCAATCGTAGGTAGATCAGGGTGTTCTAGGACTGGCTGCCACTTTTCTTGTAGATGTTCTGTCTGAAACATTATAGTTTCTCCTTTTTATATTTACATCTGTTAATAATATTATTGGGCACGTGCTTTGTTACGACTGATAGCAGACATATACGCCTTCATTGTATCTGTCGTATCAATGTCCTGTGCGGTGCCACCATCTTCATCATCTAATGCTGTTCCTTCATCAGACTGACTAACTCTTGGAAAATAACTTTCCTTGAGTGTGTTAAGTTTTTCTTTGAAGGACTCTTCATCGGAAAACTCAACGTCCTGTACTAATGTGCGAAACTTTTCAACTTCTGTATCGGCTAAATCTTCAGAAACCTCAGTAATAGCCGACTCCCGAACCAAAGTATCCTCAACTTTTTTAGATTCTACATTCTTTTGAATCTCTTCATTAAGTTTATTCTCTAGTTCAGTGATCTTTTCAGATTGTGCCTCAAGTACATCGTACTTTTCATCAGGCACATCTATATAATGGTCTTCAAACAACTGTTTCAGCCCAGAGATGAAGTCTTCTGCAATTTCCCCTTTAAGTCCACGTTCAATTGCCAACTCGTTCTCTTTTGTCCATTCGTCTACAACGTAATTAAGATAGTTGTCAACCTTCTCTGTCAATTCTTCTTTGACAGTTTCCAGTTTTTCAGCAGACTCGACTTTGAGTTCATCATCAATACGAGTGATTTCCTCACGAGTCCGTGATTTTACTGCAGCTTCAAATATAGTCGAAGCCTTTTCCTTGAATTCCTCAGAAAGTTCTTCACCTTCTACAAGTGCATCAACGTCTTCTTTGACATTAATCGATTTGATTTTCTCTTCGATCTCTGCCTTTTCTTGTTCCAACTTCTCAAGAGCTTCTTTGGTTTCTGCATTTTCTGCTTCTTCCAATTTCGCAGCATGTTGGGCCAACATTTCTTCAATGTCACCTTTCTTCATTTTTGCGATATTCTCAAGATGTTGAGCCTTTGTGAGTTTTTTGTTCTCATTAAGGTCTTCGCCTTCGTGATCGATTTCGTCACCAGCAGCGAGTTTTTTCTTTTCGCCAGGCAACGCTTCTCCAGAACTTCCTTGTTTCACTTTGGGTTCCTCCTTTGACTGGCGTTCGATGTCTTTATCGTTTGCTGGTTTAGCCTGAGCAGAACCGGCTTTACCGATTGCCTGATCAGGGTTGTTATTTGCTTTACCTTGAGATGCTTCTTTACCAGAACCATCTGCAGCAGTAGATTTTGCAACATTTTCGCCCTTATTCTTATCATGGGCGTCATGTTTCATGGGGCCGCCACTGGTAACTTCACCAGAAGCTGCGTCACCTTTAGCTGCATCATGTTTTTGCCCGCCAACGTCTTTACGTTCGCCTGGCACAGATTCTTTCTTGTCAGCGCCTGCAACATTTGGAGCAGGGTCTTTAGCTTTTGAAACGCCTTCATCAGCGTTATTGGAGCCCAACCCTAAGTCTTTTTTGGAACCACTTGTTCCATCATCCAAAGGCTTTTCTGAAGCTTCTTCAAGTTCTGCAAGAACTTCCGCTTCTAGCTCCTCTATTGTCTTATCTAATTCGGACATAGGGTATCTCCTTTTTTATCCTGTAATATTTATTTATAAATTACAACCTTTTAAGAAACTTTGCGAATGCTAATGCTTTCCGCTTTTCGTCCATTTTTGATTGTTTCACATCAAATTCTCTCTGCATTTGTAACAATTCTTCCTCAACTAAGGCTCCATTGTTCCAAACCCATTCTTTACCTTCCATAATTCCCTCTACAAACGCATTAGGCGCAGAAGGATCAGCAACGATATCCGCAGCTGTAGCAAGGTAAAAATCATCTTTTACATAGTTAGTTCCACCTCTGGATTGCAAACTACCCATTCCTCTTGAAGAAACACCTAGTTTTGCACCCTCGTCCATTAGATTTTTTACGATTTCTCCCATTGGTGTGGCCATAATCTTCGCCTCACCAATGAAATTTTTCCCATCTGGATACAAATCTGTAATCATGTGGGAAACTCTTTCAAGGTTAACAGTTGGGCCGTCAGGATGTCCTAACTCGCCAAATGCACGTTTTTCCTTGATAAAATTCTTATTATATTTTGCAACTTCTTTTGCAAGGATTTCTTGGGGATATACACGGCCATTACGATTTTTTACATCAGATTGCATGAAAACACCCTTAATCTTATAGGATTTCTTTCCAGTGTCTTCATTAAGTTCTTCTGTAATAAACTCTACTTCTTCTATTTGTTCAGAAATTAACCGCATATCTTCTTCCTTACGTTATGTTATCGAAACCTGATACTTTACGCACCCTTAAAACTATAGTCCCAACACAAGCTGCATCATTTTCAAAATAAATATCACCATCTATACCAGTTCCAGCGTCATTTGGAATAGATGGTAAGAATTGTGAACCACCATTGTAATTACCACTACCATTCAGAGATAAAGCAACTACATTAGTCGTTGCGTTCCATTCGATATCTGTTTGAGAACTAAGTGTCCACCAGCAAGAAACAATAGATACTCTGGGGTCTGTAGCAGCGCCTGAAAGGGCTGAAACGTCAACAACCTTTGTTGCCGTACCATTTGTACCAGTAATTGTGGTCTTGGTGACGGTTTCAAAGTCTGAATCTACTATGGTTTGTGTTGTATACGCCATTTTATACCCCTATATTGATAACATCTCTCGTTCAAAGTATTTAGTCAGTTCTCTTTCACCAACTTTGTACTTTTTAGACACTTCGGACATAGTTTTTTCAAAGCTATTTAGGAAATCTGAAGGCTTAGAGTCCATTTTCTTAAAAATGGCATCAACAGCATCCTTCATCTTCGGAGACAATTTCTTATATTCCTTAGATTTACGATGTTCATCCTTCTCTACTACTGTAGATTCATGAATTGCTTCAAACCGAATCATCTTCCACTACCTCTGTTTTAACATATCCTTTAGAGATTTCTTTGCGTTTACCTTCTAAAGCATCACCGACTTTACCAGAAATACTATTATTAAAAGCATCCTGAGCGCCAATATTGTCTCCGTTAGCGATTGCATCAACTAGTTCTTTACTCATTTTTTCTTTCCTTTCACGGTTAGACTTTTATCAAATTCATCCTCAGTGGGTTCTGGTTCCTCTGGGGGAGCTTCTGGAGGCGGAGGCTCCTCTGGTTGCATATATTCAGGCGGAATACCAGCAGCCAGACCCGCTCTATCTTGAGCATTCATAGTAGGATCGACTGGCATACCCATTTGGTCAACAGGTATTCTCTGAATACCATCGCCACCTTGAGGAATAATAATACCACCATCCATAGGATCACGTTCAGATTCAGTTTTAATTTGATCACGCATTTGTTCAATTTCACCATCAGTCAAGCGTAGAACTTTCTTTAGGACATACTCTTTACTGAAAAACGTACCGATATATGGTTCTATTACACCCAACTGATCAAGTCTATCTGTTAACAATTCTGCTTCTTTCAAGGCTGCAAAATGACCATCTTCGATAAAGTCATATTGCAAATGTTCTTGCATTATTGGCCAATCGTCTGGGCCAATTACTCCTTTGAGGAGAAGGTTGGTTTTGAGTAAGTCAGTGAATAAGGGAGTGAACTTTTTACGAATCCGTTGAACGAATTTAGTGAATTTAAGTTCATCTCTTGTAATTTCTGTAGATCGGCCGAGAGAGAATCCTTGTTCAGATTCAAGTCTTGAAATTGGCACGTTAAGTGAACGGTATAATTTTCGTTGGAAATATATGATGTCATCAATCTCTCCTAGATTAGACCCACCAGGCAATGTCGTAATTTCTGTTCCTCTACCACCCTCTCTTCGTGGCAACCAGAAATCTTCTAACATTGACATATGATTTCGGTCATCTCGTATCTCACCAGTGTTTGCGTCATATACAAGTTTGTTACGATAACGATTCATAACATCTTTGAGATATTGTTCTGCCTTTATCTTAGGAAGATTACCAACATCAATATAAAATATACGGCGCTCAGGAGCCCTAGAAATACGGTAAATGACAAGTGCATCTTCAATCATCCTTAATTGGTTAACTGGTTTAATTGCTTTGTGCAAATAGGACATAACCCTACCACTATTACCATCTATTAAACCAGAGGGTACATAAGTGATAGCATCAGGCGCAATTTTTAGACCTTGCATACCAGCACCAGAGCCAGCAGACATTAAGCCTTTTTCATTGTAGATAAAATACTCATTTATTTTTTGTATCATATCTACGCCCGTTTTAGGGTCTTTGTCTTTTTTGACTTCTCTTACCTTTTTAATTTTTGTGGGATCAACGTATCTAATTTCTGTGATACCTTTGCGTGGGTCTTTCTTGTCGATAATTTTGTGATAGTACAAACGCCCATCAACATACCAACGGCGAAAAACATCGTGACCCTTAGCCTCAAAGTCAAGGAGTCGTAATACTTCTTCAAATTCTTTTCTTATTTTGCGTTTGATTTTATCCGAATACGGAAAACGATCAAGGTCAAGCGCAATCGCCTGATCCTTTTGATTTGCAACGATGCCTTCATTTACTATATCTTCAATAGCAGCGTCACACTCTGATTGTGTAGATATGTCACGATAACGCCGAATTAAGTCTAATTCAGTTTTCTCTCGCCCATCTACGTCTAGTATTTGTCCGAAAAAACCACCACCGGCAACGTCAATCGTGCCGTCATCAGGAGTGGGGGTCGAGAACGATGTTCCCGCCCCTTGATCCTTTTTTGATCGTTCTATTCGGAATCCGAAAAGTTCAGCCATAATATCTCCTACTACTTACTATTTAGTAGGTTAGTAATTAGAAGTTAACGCCAGAAGCTTCAAAATGTTGGAATCTCCAAGTAACGTCAAACTCTTCAATCGCATCAGCATTTTCAGAAGTTAATTCTATGGCATTTACACCAGTAGGCCATGCACTTCTAAAAATGTAACTTTTAAGAACTGTATCGTCCCTGTCAAGTTGTTCAACTGTCAAATCTGACTGATAATCAGCTGGATCAACTACACCAGTGTTAGTAGCCAAATCATTAATTCCGTTCAACCATCTTTCCATTGCATTACGGATCATAAAGTCCGTATCATTAAGAAATGTAGTTGTCCAGTTTTCAAAGTCTCCTCGCTCACCAGCGATATGGATACTTCTACCTCTGAAGGGAATTGCAATCTCACCAATAGTTTGAGCAGGCAAACTTGATCCTCTCACGAGAAATGAAGTTCGTCTTACGTCTAGTCCGATAGCTATGCCAGGAGGAGGAGTGATCGTTACCCGAAACTGATTAGCTCGAGCTCCACCACCTAGTAAGTTAGCTTTGAAATCATCTATCATTGCCATGATTAGCCTCCTACCTCGCTAAACGATACACCAGTTCGTACCGCAATAAAGTTTAGGGTAATGAAGTTAATAGACCGAGCGGGTTTGATGTAAATGTCACCAATAAACTCGTTACGGTCAATGACTTCGCCTGTATTATTTGTACTATCTGCGACCACCTTAAAGTCAAAGATACCTCGTCTTCCCTGTACATCCCTCAAGAAAGGTTCTACCATGTTTCTAAATTGAGCCCTAGTAAATTCATCGTTGAATTCAAAGAGTTGATATTTAGCAGCAGTAGCGATTGCCTTCTCAAGAACCAAGAACAATCTACGCACGTTAATACGATCAAATGCACTAGGTTTGGCAAGAGCAGTTTTATCTCCAAAGAGAACCACACCTTGGCCTGGGAAGTTGGTTACAGGGTTAATCCTTGCACGATAGAGAATATCTCTTTGTGCGTTATTTGGATTATAGGCCAATTTAATTGCACCTCGTACATGACCACGATTATACCCAGCAGGAGAGAACCAAGGATCAGCAACTGTATCCGTATTGGCACAAAGTCCAGCGGTATCACCATTAAGAGGTACATATCGATACAAGTCATTATACTTATCGTACATATATTTGTAACCACTGTCGTATACAACGTAAGAGGATGAAGGTAACGTATCGAAAGCATCTTTTACGTTTTGCGTAGCAACTACTGGATCATTTACGTTAACAACGTCTGATCTAGCAGGGGAGACAAATCCAACACAATCCTTGCGGAGTTCACACAAATCAGTAATCATTGTGCCGTGTGTGTCAAAAGCATCACCACTTGTTCCAGATGCATCAGATACACCAGAACTTGGCCCACCAAGTACAAGGTTAATATCTAATGTTTCTGTATCAGCAAATCGGTCATATGCAATCTCTAATTCACCATGTGAAACAGAATAATCATCTGTACCACCAGTTAAACCGTCATATGTTGGTGCATTAACAGCCGTAAACTCACCACCAGATGTAGGCCCATCCTGTACAATGTAACTTCCAGCATTAGAAGAAGAACCATCAGTACCGTCTAATACGATGCTGTCGCCCTCGTCCGAGCCAGTAGAGTCTGTTCCGTTAAGATCAATCTTGTTAGACGCACTTAGGTCTGTGCCCCAGTTTGTTCCAGAGCCAAGATGATCCATCCAGTAGACGTAACTAGATTGAGCAGTAACCACATCCTTATAGTAATTTGAAGAACCTTGAGCAGTTTTTGCACTAGGGTTTTTCGAAAGTCTTGCATATGATTCAATTACAGCAGTTGTTCTTTGACCAGCGACTGCATTTGAATAACCAGAAATCTCACCAGTTGTATCTGCAACTACAATGTGCATTTCATCAGCAGTACCCTTATTATTTTCTGTAGCCCAAGCAGTTGTGCCAGGAGGCCCATCAAATAAGTCATAATACTTCCAACGCCTACGAATGTAGGAATTATCAGCCAAAGTACCGTTAAGACCAGCACTATTTGGATCGTCTAATTTACGAATTGTAATTGTGTCAGCAGAAGTAGACCTTGCGGTAACTTCGTATTCTATACCAACGTGATTTGTAGCATATGTGCCAAAACCACTATCTGTGAAGAAAGAAACTATATCGCCCACATTAATTCCGTATGTGGAGTCATCTACATCATCAACCGTAACAGTTGTATCCCCAGAGGAACCAGCACTAGCTACTAGATTGGTTGCAGTAATATTTTGTTCGTAGGCGGTAGAGGTCGCACAAATCGATACTTCCAACGCATTTCCCCAAGAACCAGCAGTTCGTGCAGCCCATGGCCCAACACTTCCTTGCCCGTCCTTATAACTTCCTTCGTAGTGGTCTAAACTACGAATTAGAAGTCCCAATTCGGAACATGCGTTCAGAACACCTGATTCAGCCCTTACAACACGGAGAGAGTTGGTATATTGCAAAAAGTTTGCAGCAGTAAACCACCACTCAAAGTTATTGTTGTTTGGCTTACCGAAAATACGCAATAAGTCTTCTTCAGAACCAATTGTAGTAACTTCGGAAACAGGCCCTTTCTGGAACGGCCCTGCCATAGCGCCAATAGAAGTTGCAACGGCAGGAACAACATTCGTAAGATCAATTTCTTTTACCTGTACGCCAGGAGAAACTAAAAATCCCATCTTTTTTACTCCTTTAGCATTAAGAGTTGTTGTTCAAATATATTTATAATTTCCACCTTCTTAACTTGCAATTTTAGATGTTTTATAACATATAAATATTAACATGGGAAATGCACATTATGAAAAGTATAAAGACACTATAAAGAAGGTTGCCAGACGCAATTATCGCAAACGAATTGTGTTACTTAACGAGTGGCTCAATGACAAATCTTGTGTTCATTGCGGTGAAAGTGAAACTGTTTGTCTAAAGTTTTACCCTCACGACTCAGAAATTCGAAAAATAACGAAAAGAGTTGGTACAAATGAAGACAGTAGACAAGAAATCTTCCATCTTATAGGCCAATCTCAAATTTTATGTTCGAATTGTTGGATCAAGTTAGACAATGATCTTATAGAACTTATTTAGAAAAGGAAAGATTTTGGTGTATAGTGATTTCGAATTTTGGGATAAAATAGATGATTGGCCCAAAGATCAACCACCTAGTTACGAATTTTGCGGTAAAATAGACAATCATGAAACAATTTATGAGGAAATGGAAAAGTTTGATGGTTGGACACATAGTTTTGCTGAAGATTTTACAGAAGAACTTATAGAGAATATTGCTTGTTTATCTGGTTCTACTAGAGATAGATGGGAAGCTATACAAGAAAAATGGAAAATTTATGGCTCAGACGCAGCTCCACATGGAAACTGGCAATATTATTGGGCTGTTCCACACAAAGAAGACTTTCCTACCATTCATGAGTTTATGGAGAAAAATCCTCAATATCATCATCCAGTAGTTGCTAAATTAGGCCCAGATGAAATTCTTTTATCTCACAATCATGGGCCTGCTCATCAGTACCTTTATAATGTGTCTATTAACGAACCAGATGGCGCAAAATCAGCTATTTTTCCTTCGGGAGTGATTCCTTTCACGCCTGGAGATATATATAAGCTGTACGTTCATAATCAACATGCTGTTGTAAACGGCGGTGAAAACCGTTACCATGTTATGTTTAGGGGCGGACGTATCGAACAATAAAATGAATTTTTTTGGAGTATAAGATGATTAAAATTCTTCTAAGTGCAATCACTCTGATTGCATTTTCTTTTTCTGCATCAGCAGAAACTATTGGCACTACAAAAGGTGGTGCAAATTACCAAACAGGTATTATGGTAAATAAAGTTATGAGACAAGCGGGAATCCAAATAATTCCTGTTCCTCATAGAAGTAATGATGTTTATATTCAGAGAGCAAATAAAGGAGAGATTGACTATGGTATCGCAAATCCAGCTTCACTTCTCTATGCGTATCAGGGTATAAAAACTGCAAAGAAACCTAATCCAAATGTTAGATTTGTTGCTAACTTACAACTATTTCTAGTAGCTGTTACTGTAGGAAATGAATCGGGTATTGATAACATTTGTGGTTTAAAGGGGAAAAGAGCTCCCTTTGCAACTCCTGACAACACCTTTCATTACTACTACAACAATGTTCTAGCCGTATGTGATCTAACATACAAAAATGTAAAAGCTGTTCCTATTACTTCAACTGGACAAATGATTAAAAAGTTTACTCAAAAACAAACTGATTGGTCATTGGGTGTTATTGGAGCTGGGTTCATGAAAAAGTGGCAAATGAGTTGGTCTGGCGGAATTAAAACAATTAGTATACCTGAGTCTGCTTGGGACAAGACTTTCGGTAATATGCCTGGCTACTTTCCTGTTGTTGTAGAACCTAATCCTAAATTTCCATACGTTAGGAAACCCACCACTACAATCGGGTTTAACATGTTACTATTTGCTGGGAAGCATGTACCCGATTCGCATGTTTATGAAGCAGTCAAGGCTCTTTATAAGTATGCGAGTGATTTTCGCAAAAGTGGTTTAACTAGAAGTTTTGATGAGTCAAAAATGGTATTTAACGCAAAAGATTTAGGTGTGCCTGTACATTCTGGAGCTTTAAAGGCGTATGAAGAACTTAGACTTAACTAAGGTCTTTCTCACCTTTATTTTATTACTTGGCGTGGTCGATGTAGAATCCTACATCGGCCTTGCCCTATTTGATGAACAGAAGAATATTTTATTCATCTGGACTGCTCTTGCTATAGCCTTTCCTAAATTTTGTATTCCCCTTTTATTGGGTGGATTTGGTTTATCCTATTTCTTTCCATATTTTGCCGATGTGTACGCTGATAACCAAAAAATTATAGTAACAAGTTTTGCAATACCTCTTCTTTTGTTTGTTGTTTTAGGTTCATTCAAAACAAACGGAAAATCGTTCACTGGTCTTTTGATTGCATTTTTACTACTCCCCTTCGTATATAATGGGACAGGACAAAGTTATCAAGACATTATAATACACCTTGCAATCGACTCAACAGCAATGTTGGGAATGATAATGAATATTATAGCTGGTATGGTCTTCTTGTTTGTTGCGTTAGGAATTATTATTCTTAACACAGGACTCGTAGATTTGGTTATAAAATACGTTCTGAAATATGTTAAGTCGCCTGGCAGAATTGCGATTTTATCATCAAGTATATTTGGTAGTGTCTCTGGTTCTGCTCTCGCAAACGTAATGAGTACAGGACAAGTTACCATACCACTTATGAAGAGTGTGGGGTATTCCCCACGACTGGCGGCCGCCTACGAATCAGTTGCCTCAACTGGTGGACAACTTCTGCCACCGATTATGGGTGCAGCTGCATTTATTATGGCTGAACTTTTAAATATAGGATATTGGGATGTAGTATATTATGCTTCTTTACCAGCGATAGCATTCTATCTTCTATTACTAATCAAATGCCCTAAAGGAGAAGTTAAGTCAGACTTTGTTGTTAAAAAACTACAATTACCTAATATAAAAGAATGTGCTGAAAAGATAGGCGAATCTATGCACAGTATGATTATATTGGGAGCTGGTGTTGGTTGTATGATTGGTATTCTTGATCAAACTGGTTTAGTCTATCTAATAACTGATATTTTATTCAGTATATCCAATGGTAGTACAATAATCCTATTAGTAGTAACAGCAATTCTGAGTATTATTTTGGGCCTAGGGATGCCTACTGGAGCTGCGTATGTTGTGGTTGCGTTAATTACTGCTCCATCACTTATAGATGCTGGATTTACTGACATATGGGCTCACATGTTTGTGTTGTATTTTGCTACACTGTCTATGATTTCACCCCCTGTTGCAATCGCATCGTATGGTGCAGCTAAAATAGCAGATAGCAATCCAATAACTACTGCCCTAACATCCATGTATATTGCATGGCCTTTATACGTTATACCTTTTATTTTTATTTGGTTCTAGTTACCAATTAGACCCATAATCTCGTACTACAGGGTTCCATCGAGTACCATATTCATCAACAACCTCACCTATATTTTCATCCTCTAATCCATTTACAACGAATCCAAAAGGAGCCATATCCTGTTCCAAAGCATCAGCCTGTTCTGCCATCATAGTCTTTCGCATATCTACGTTTGTAAGTTCCTTAAAATATGTTTGATCTGTGGCCCATGCAAACGTAAATAGACACGCTACAAGATCATCTGTACAACCCTCATCTGCTTCAAAAGACTGTCCCTTAACGATAAACGTAGATAATTCGGTTATAACCTCATAATCCTCAACAATAAGTTTATTATCCTCGACCATTTGTTTTAGATTAGAACAACCTATCTTTTTTACGGCTTTAGTCGTTCTTACTCCCAACTGCGCTTTTCCCCCTGAGAATCCCCCGCCAAGGACTTGGCCTGCACGGCCACGCATGGAAGCCATACAAAGGTTGTCATACTCTAGGTCAAACTGTAGAGTATTTGCTACCTGTTCTCCTATGTCATTTACTTCTATTAGAACGTATGCTTGGTTATAAGCCCTTGCTACATCATATATCTTACTAGGAAATATCAGAGGTTTAATCTCATTATCTCTGTATTTCGCAACTATTTTATATGGCATCTCTGTAACATCAATTACCGTAAATGCTGAATAATCATTTGATGTTCCTCTAGAAACATCTGCTGATAGAAAATATGTGTGTCCCTCTAGAGGGTTTTCATGTACATCTAGTCCAGCGTTAGAGCTGATTGGTGCTCGGTAAGCAAGTGTTCGTAGTTTGGTGGGAGTGATAAGTGTGTCAATTGAACCAAGGAATTCACAGTTAAATTCTGTGTTGAACTGCGCCTCTGAGGTGTTCTTAATTGTTTGTGCTTTCCATTCTTCATCACGGCCAGGAACTTCGCTCCAATGCACTTCAATCGGGATATATTCATTTCTCTGTTCTTCTGCATCAACCCACAATTTGTAGAACATATTCATACCATGTGGTGTGGATACGATCATTACTTTAGTTGTTTTACCAGAAGAAATTGTAGGATAAACAGAACTAAAAAATTGTTCTGCTACATTAGCTGGTACATAAGCAAACTCATCAAGGAAAATAATGTTATATGAACCACCACGAACAGCACTAGCCGAAGTGGAACTTGCAAGTATTTTTGAACCATTTTCTAACTCCAAGGAACCTTTGTTCCAACTCATCACCCCCTGTTGCAACCACTTGGGTAAGTGTTCGTATGCCAACTGCAATCGACCAAGAAGATCACGAGCGGTTGCGGCCTTGTTCGCAAGAATAGCAACATTTACTGTGGGGTTAAACAGAACGTAGTGCAAGAGGTATGCGATGATAGTAGTGGATTTTCCAGACTGTCTAGGAAGTTTACAGATAGTAAAACGATTGTTATGGAAGGTTCCCACCATTTCCTTTTGGAAGTCGTATAGTTCGAAAGGTACAAGGCCTTCATCCAGAGAAACAATTTTAATGAAATTCTGAATAAAGTAAATTGGGTCTTTCATGCAACGGGCATATTCTTCAACCTCTTCCTTTGTCCACTCTTGAGCGACATTAGCTTTCTTGAGGTTTGGGTTGCCCAAATAGACGGCATCAGTCATTACATCGGCCAGTCAGGCGCACTTTGCAATTTTTTTCTGTTTTCCAGATGCTCTTTCTCAATGTCGTCTTTAGATTGACCGTGATATTTTACCGCATTATTTGATTCGATTAGTAAACTGTTAAGCGTTGTTTCACCTATAACAAACTCGCCAAGTATGCGACCAAACTTCCCTTTGCCATCAAGTTTTGTTCTCAATACTTGATTTGAACCTACAGGAAGTCTCACTTGAACAAAGTTTTTAGCTAAGTTACCAAAAACTTTTTCCTCAGCATCTCTCGTTCTAGACTCTGGTGTATCCACGCCATACAAACGAATACGTTGTTTTAACATCCATACATCAAAACCTAAATCAATATCAACGTCAACAGTATCACCATCGACCACTCTATCTATCTTACAATTATACTCGTACATTATTTGTCCTTTAACATCTTTTGCAATTCAGCAGTAGACCCTACAAATAGTGCGTTAGTGACATTTTTAGGGCCTGTCTCTGGAACCTCTTTCAACTTTCGCATTTTTTCCTGTAAATCTCCAAGTTTTTCAGTAACATCTGCAACTTGCTTGATGAGATTTCCAGCGACTTCGTATGCTCTTGGGTGTTCTGACTCTTTGGCAAGTTCAAGGATGCCGTCAATGGCCACACTCCCCCTGTCCACCAATTTGTAGAAATTTTCTCTTTGGTATTCATAATCTTTATCCACATCCTTTAACAACTCATCTGCACTGTACATTACAGGATCATGAGAGCCAACGGGCCCAGTAATAGATGATCTGCCATCACCGCACAGGTCTTCTATTACAAGTTTATCAACAACACCAAGAGTTTCGTCTAGTGTATCTTTAGGCATCTCATTTATCCTTTCTTGTATTTATCGAACGCCATATTGTAAGGCCTTAGTCAAATTCTCTGTAAAAATAACAGTACCATCACCATAGATAGCCTCAACACCATACCCATAACTTTTCCACCCTTCGGGTCTATTGTTAAACATTACTGTTTTAACAGCTGTCATGGCATAATCAGGATCGTATATATCCCCAATAAAATCTCGTATTTCCATTTTTGTTAAACGAAAATCTCTCCCTTCCATATGATGATGATTACTATGCCATACCATATTCCTATCTAAGATTTTATTCATACTATATCTTTGGAATTTCTGTGAAAGGAAAAACGGTTGATAATTAGATATGTCCATTTTGGGGCATCTTATATCTTGCAGATATCTAAAAGATTGCATAATGTAAGTATACCTTGTTTTTTCCCACCAAGTATCATACCAGTAGTCCTCATCTCTATCTACAAAATCGGGTCTATGGCCGTGTTCTGGAAACCCTGTACTACCTAGAAGTCTGTCTGCTTCACATCCAGTAGTAAAAAGATTTTTATCAGGCCTGGGTTGAGAAAACAAATCCAGAGGTTCACATATCGTATAGTTTAATTTTTTTATTCTTTCTTCCCAAAGCTTTGGATACACTTCTTTTTGATGACCACCGCCCATAATAATATGCAACTGGTCTTTAGGACAAACTTCATATAACGCCAAAAAAATACAAACACTGTCGAGTCCTGCTGAATAAAGAATATCAATTTCCTTATTCATATCTCGCATTTCCTCTGCCCGTTCTATACAAATATCATAAAAACTAGGAAGATCGTCTGTGTATTCAAAAGGTGCTGGGTCATAATAATCATTGCTCATGTTAAACATAATATTATGTTCACCAAACATATCATTATAATATGACCAAGGCGGCCGACCTGATTTTTTTAACATTGCTAAATCTTCGTGGTAATGCAACGGCGATATCTTCTCCGCAACAGCATCTCTGTATTTCTGTGATATAAAAACAAAATTATCCATCAAAGCACAAACACTCCATTGTCAGATAATCCAGAATATTATTTCTGTTAACTATTGTACCATCTTCTGTAACAGCAAGAACAGTATAGTTTTCTGGTAAAGGAACCGTTAGTTGTTTTTGTACTGAGGCCTTAGTTATTGTTTTTGGAGCTCCATACGCATATTCTTTGTCCTTTGTCCTTTCGTAAATAAAATCCCTTATCATCATTTTACATTTTTTGTATTCTTCCTTATGTGCATCTAAAGGACTTGGGGTATAGTAAAACATTTTATCTTCTAGATGTAAATTTATTCCATATCTTTCGAAGTCGTTGTGGAGAAAAAACGGTTGATAATTACTCATATCTACTTTAGAAACATGAAGGTTTCTAAGAAACCGCCAAGAACAAGTCAATAATAAATTTCTAACCTTAGCTTCTCTTCGGTTATTATTCCACTCTCTATTAGAAGGGTCAGATAGATTGCCAGGTTTAGACTTGTCTATAACATAGCCGAGATCAGAATCTTTATCAATCTGAGCATGCATTGTCATATTAGTATATCCGACAGCACCAAAAAGTTGATCTGCTTCACACCCTGTAGTAAATACATTTTGATCTATTAGAGCTTGACCAAACAAATCATCAGTGTCCATATTAACCTTTGGTAAATTAATAATGATCTTTTTATACATATCAGGATATTCGTGTACAGGATCAGGATAGCCGCCCATAATAACCCGAATTTGATCTTTTGGGCAAGTGTCTATTAACGCAAGTAATATAGCAACGCTGTCGATACCACCAGAATAAAAAAGGTCTATTTCTTTATTAGTGTCCCTTAATTCTTCAGCACGCTTTACCATCATATCTGAAAAGGAAAGCAAATTGTTGGAGTATTCATATGGAACAGGCACATATCCATGTTGAGACATAGGAAAAAGATATTCAATCTCTCCCCACATGTCGTTGAGAAACCACTCTCTTGGCCTAGTATATTTTAAGATAAATTGTTCTTCCGAATAGACTCGGTAATCAAATTCTTCAAGAAACCCTTCGGAAAAGCTTGTAGCGAAATTCGGGTCACTAACATAACGAAGCCAAGCTTGTCTATACTCATCACTCACATATACAAAGTTAGTCATAATTTAATTTATTCTGAATCCCCAGCGTCTTGGAAAAATGAAGTTGTCTCATTAAAACCAAAATCATCATCAGCGTCAGCACTAGCAGGAGTTGGTGTAACCGTATATCTTTGCTCACGTTTCGGTGACTTATCTGGCATATCTGTGAATTGATCTGCCTGTACAGTCTTAATAACTTTTGCAGAAGTGACAGGGCCATACAAGTAAAACTTAGCAGTAAAGTCCAAGGAGTAAATAATAGATCGTCTGGCTGTAAAGTCACCTTGATAATCGTCCTCATATCCCACATTCGTTAATACCACAGGAACATCTCTTTTAATATCCATATCAGGCATATCTCTCAAGGTAATAGTATAGTCTGGTTGAAAGTATGGTAAGATTTGTTCTACAATCTGTAGAGCGTCATCTGATTGTTTTGATAAAATATATAACCCGAAATCGATATTATATGGAACAGGCATATACTGCGATTGTAGTTGTTTTGTATTTCCAGTTTTAACTTTTTTAAACTTTTGTACCCGATTAAGTTTACGAGTTGCATCATAGGACAAACCAGTAATCTCAAAACCAATGCGAGGCAGAGTAACAGCAACCTTACTTCCAAGATCAGGATCGTCCTGTAAGCGTACCAGAAACTTTTGCCGTGGGCCATACGCCAACGGAACCTTCATGGTTTGAATGATGGTTCCATCGTTATCTTTCCTCACTAGATGGATGTCGTTGAAAATTGTACCAAATGATACTACGATTTTTCTGATTGTTTCGTGATAAAATTGTTGTCCTAGCATAATATATTATCCTTTTTGCCCTACATCACCAAAAGGATTCGATTCACTGAAGTCCAATATGGTATCGTCCTGTTCGTCAAACAACTCATTTTGAGCTGTTTTATCTGTACTCATGTCGCCTACTATATAGTCTTCTTGTACAACATAAGAGCCATCTTCTAATTGCAATCTTTCTCCGACAGAAGTTGAATCATTTTCACCTATGATATTATCACTGTCTGTTTCATCTATTACTAAATTACCATCTGCAAGTCTTTCTATCCTAATGCTCTCATTTACAGCAGAGGATTGTTCCAGTGTAATCTGGTGATTGAGTGTATCTAATGATAAATCGTCTTCTATCGCATCAATTTCTGCGATACCAGTATCCAAAGCCTCTGAACCATATTCGAACAAACGACAACGTAGTTTGTATACTGGATTGTTGTCTAACTGGTGGAAAGGCTCATCGTGGTCTACAAAGTTGACTTCGAACAACTTCTTTAGAATTGGGTGATAAACTGCATCGCCTTCTTGGGGTCTATCTGAATCGTCAGTAGCGGTATCCTGTATAATATAGAAACTACTTCCATCTAATTTCTCTGTACTATCACTTGTTCCCGATTCCTGTAGTATAGAACCGCCTGTTGTATCTGTTCCCGACTCAATACGAATCTGGGAGTCCATTGTTTCAAATCTGTTTTTTGCAACAACAAATGTGGCCTCACTCAAATTCTGCAAACCGAACTGAGTCATCAATTCTCGCTCTCCAGCGAAACCACCCGAAGCATCTTCCATGTACATTTCTATAAGATGCTGACTGTTGAACTTGGATAGAGAATCTTCTCCAAAAATGGTATCTTCTGCTACTAGATTTCTATCTAGATAATAAACGTCATGACCATATATTTGGATAGCTTCTGTGACCAAATCTCTATAGAGATTTTTTTCTGATGTTATTGCCTGTGAGCCGCTAGTATGAAAATGTTTATTGACCGCCATGTTATCCCACCATATAATCTAATGGAAGTTCGTATGCCAATTTCATTTCTTCTTCTAATGCGGTAATCTCCTCTACTGCTTGTGTATATAATGTCTCGCCGTTCATCTCAACACCACCTAGCATTTGCACACCACTAAACTTGGATAGATTTGCGCCCCATTGTTTCTTAATAAGACCAGTTGCATATCTTTTGAGAAAAATGTCATCGTATATATCTGTGTAGGTTGTAGGATCAAGTTTTCTATAACACTCTATTATCATATAGTCTTGATCTGCTGTTACATCATTTTCCCAATCCATATCCACATATAAACGATTCATGTGTTGATTAAAACGGATAGGCGTCTCGCCTACAAGAATGTGTTCGATTAAATCTAAATTATCCATAGCCATCTGGTATTGGATAACAGATGTAGACGATAAATCATATAGGTCATTTAGTCTTAATTGGTATTTAATATCGAACATATTACTACCGCCGCCTGTATCGGTAAAGGGGAAAACCCTTAATACCGATACGACAGCACTTGGGAGCGGTATGTAATTAGAACCCTCTTTCCACGTTGCCGTGATCGAATTATCAACGGTATCTGTACCAGTTGTTGACGCATCGCTTCGAGCACGTGTAACTTCTGCCGAAGTTATCAAGTGTTTAAGATACATTTTCTCAATACCATCATAATGATATTGTGCAAAAAACTGTAGTGCCTCATCTATACGATCATCTGCTTGATCGTCTGAGACATTTATATCAATAACTCCATCACCTAAAGCCCTTAAGCAGTAACTTTTAAAGGTTGATTTTGAAGTAGGTATGGCCATATACTCTTCCTTTATAGATATTTATAAGATACGGCGTTTGGGCCAAACTCCACAGTCTCATCTAACCACGGCCCAATCTTATTAAATCCCACCGCTTCATACGTTGGCAACGCAGATTTTCTAGGCATACTCCAAATAACCCCACAATTTTCTTGTTTTCCAAGAGATATAGCAGTGTCTAGTAGTAATCTACCTAATCCCAATCCCCTATGATTCTTATCTACCCATAAACCTCTGGATCGATATACATCAAACTCAGTTCTAAATCCGCTGTTAACTCCTATTAATTTTCCCCCTTCAGTAATACCGAAGAACGTAGGCTCATATTTATCAAATATAGATGAGTCTTTTTTAATTTCTGAGTTTCCCCATTCAAGAAATAACTGTGAGTTCCACACCAAGCTACTCATGGGTTCTATTTTACTTTTTCTGCCAGGCCAAAGTTGTTTGTCCCATATAGGAAAAATTTCATCAAAACTAATTCTTTTTACCAAGTATGTAGGTGCTATAATTTCAACCATTATATATATTCCTATGAGAGTTGGATTAGTCGCCACATCAAGAAGTGGTTCAACATTATTTCGTAGTTATGCTTGCAACATGCTGGGTCTGCTTGACTCTAAATCATGGTTGAAACACAACTCCTATAACGATATTGATGAACAGGAGTTCTCCAATAGCCCACATCTCTTAAAGATTTTACCTCACTATATATCGGATTCACCAGAAGAAGTTCATGAAGTTACCAAGAACTTTACAAGCGTGTGGTTGCATCGTGAGGATATTGTTGCCCAGTTTCTAAGTCATGTTGCTCGACTTCGCACTGGTGTAAATCATGTGTATAAAGTAGAGGATAGGCCACAGATAGAAAATCTAAGTCTAGAAGCCACCAGAGAAGAGTTTGACAAATTCAAGGGCAAACTAGATTGCTTTTGGAACCTATACAATACTTATCACCAAGGCGAACCTCTTATATCTCTAGAATATTTTCTTGCAAACCCAACAGACAACCTTGCAAAGCTTTCTAACTTTTTCGATATTAATTCAAATACAGTTGTAGAAATTCCTGTTCCAGTAGAGTTAGGAATTGCATATAGTGACAAGTTCAAAAACTATAACGAGATTGTTGAGTGGTTTGAAAAGTATGAGTAACTTTTGTATAGTATGTACTCCTCGTTCTGGTAGTTATTATTTGTTTGAATATATGTGTAAGACCTTTGATTTAGTAGAGGGTAACGAGTGGTTTGGTAGAAATAAAGAAGCTGATTTATTAAATCCTATGGAACTAAACACTAGGTCAGTTAATATCGATTGGACAAAAAACGAAGACCTTTTATCCATGAAAGATATCCAACGTAGGCGAAAACATTTAGAAAACTTTCCTTTTCCATACTGTATTAAAGTTATGCCTCTACAGTTGTCTAATACACCATCTCAAGTTAACTATAGTATGTGGCAAAGAGTTGATATAGCTTGTGAGATTTTACAAGACTTTGACCTAATCTGGTTTAAACGTAAAGATAAAATATCTCACTTTTGTTTTGAGTTGACAGCTATGCATTGCAGTCAAGCAGGCTATCCAAGAAACAGAGAATACTCTACATATAATCCTGATAAAAGAACAACACCACCCCCCAACTCTTTTACAGCGACAGAAGAAGATTTTAAAAAATATATGTTTAGGGAAAAATTTACAAATTTTGTTATGGAAGATTTTACCACACCTGTAGTTTGGTATGAAGATTTTGTAGAGGATCAAGATGGGGTGATGGACGAAATACAGCAATGCTTTGGCCTTGCTGGTGTATATTTAGAAAACAACAAAAAGAAGATTATTGAAAATCCTGATTACACAGAAATTTTTACAAATTATGGAGAGATTGAGTCATGGTTTCATTAAAAGAAATGATAGATGGTGCATGGATTGAAGGTGAACAATTAGAAACTCCTGGCCCAAAGTTTATAGAACAACTTGCAAATCTTCTTGTAGAACTCCACACATCTTCTTATGCAAAAAATCCCTCAAAGATGTGGGAAGTTGTTGACGATTTAATATCTTGGCATAAAAAAGACAATTACTGTGAAGATGCATTATATGATTTGTACGCAATAAAATCTGAGTTAACAGGAAGTGTGTCTTTACATGGTGATCTATGGAGACAGAACATTCTTGTAGATGAAGAGGGAAACCTTAATGGTCTACGAGATTGGGAAGCTCTTACTGTAGGCGATCCTCATTGGGACTTTCGTATGATAAGACGATGGATCGGTTGGGATGGTTTAAATGATTTATTGCGATACTACAACACCCAAGTTGATTGGAACTGTAACGGTTTATATATCAGTATTCTAGATAGAATTTCTATCTGTCACTCTATACGAATACGAAAAGAGGGGGGTTTATTAAGACACGATAAACCCAATGCATTAGAGATTTTCGAAAAATTAAAATATGATGGTAATTAAGTAGCCTCATCTTGAAGGGTAGTGTACTCAATACCATTAGCTGAATTATAAGTATTAGCAGCGTTTAGCCAAGCTGTCATTTTGGAATCACTTAGAAATTCATCCCTACAAGCCTCATCTCTAAAAACATATGTTTTTGTAAGTTCTAATTCATTAGCTGATAGAGTTCCATCAGGGCCACTAACTAATTTTCCTGTCTCTTTATAGGTTGTATACACATATGCCAAATCAGAATCGGTAAGCCTTTGAGTCGAATCTTTTGCAGTATAAAAATCTGTATCTGTATCAGTTCTTGTAGCTTTTATCTTTAGAGTCCATGTCATCTCTTATCTCCGTTGCAGAAATTTTTTCTATTTCTTCATCAAATCTTTCTTCGCTGAAGGTATATCCAACATCTCTGCCATATGTGATATTTATAATGTTTGGAACATCAATGATCTCATAGTCTGCCCACATAGAAAATCCAGCAACCTTGAGTTTATTAATCATCACATCTCTATCGTGATATCCCTCACCTGTATCACGAATTAAGATTGCAACTTGTCCAGTTTTTGCATGAGCTCGTCTGAAAAGCTCTGTATGTCCATCGTGCCATGGCTGATACCTTCCAAGCATTTGTACAGTTGGTTTTCGTCTATCCATGTTCTTATCCTTAAATCATACTTATGAGGGGGGTTAAATAATTTATTTGTATCCTCATATTCACATTCTTTAACCGTGTCCATCCATATAAGTTTGTCGGGGAAGAAAAAAGACCTATATCCAGGCAAGGGACAAACGAATCCAGAAATACTTATAGGGTCTATCTCTGCGAGTTTACGCATACGCAATGCTTGCTGTTCTCTCCCTCTCTGTGAGAACTCCCAATCATTATATATTCGTCTAACATCATCTCCATCCCAATAAGGAATACCGAAATGTTTTCCTAGTTTCTCACCCAACCAAGTCTTACCAGAGCCAGGCAAACCCATAATTAAAATCTTCATGTCCAAACTCTCTCTAATACATGATATGATGTGTTTGTCAATACCACTGGATCATATCGATCCGGCACAGTTTTCCACCATACCCATGATATTGATACCCTATTGCCTTCGTATGGTTGAACCCTATGTGTTAATGTTGCATCAAAATAAACTAACCGATTAACCTTGGGCTCTATCGTTTCATTTACTGACCATGTTTTCCCACCTATCTCTAAATGACCACCACTATCTGGCTCTCGCATATAGTAAACAAATGTTCGTTCTGGTAAATGATTGGTAGGCAACTTATCATTATATGAAAGTATGTCGCTATGCCAAACAGGGTCTATGGGTCTAACATTGTACCATGCTGTAGCCCCATGTGCTCGGTCTTGCAATACAGGTTTAGTAGATAAAACTAAATCGATTAGAGGATTCTTCTTACTATTATACTCATAACCAATCCAGTGAACTTTAGCGTATTCTATATGTAATTCATTTAGAGCTTGTACTTTTTCATCAAACAAATAATTATCTAAAATTTCCATACTCACTCCACTCATGCGGTTTATTCAATCTATTTGTAAAATGTACAAACTTGATATCTGGATGAAATTCTCCACCAAGATATATGTAATCATTACCAGTTAATTTCTGATACTTACGAGTTATTTGTACTTGCCATTTTGTCATACTTCTATTTACTATATCCTCATCTACCACCCAACGAGTGAACCATTCATTAGGTAGAAGTTTCAGCTCCAAATTCTCCTTCACAGAGTCCTCAACAAAATACTGTTCACCGTTTACTGGCCCTCTTGTAGTTCCATTATCAATATAATGTCTTTGCCATCCCGACACATCTGCCATAAACTTGTCATAGATGTATCTACAATCTTTCGGGTAGTATTTGAAAAAACCACCATTAATAGAGTATCCCTCTTTCTCTGTATCTCTCCACCAACCAGGCATGGCAAGAAACTGACCACGTTTAATTGGGTAGTCGAATATCTTATTATAATCCCCTATTAGCAGAATGTCAATGTCCATTACACAAATAGGTCGATCTATATCAAGTTGCATACCCCACATCTTATTCCATTGTAGAGTGACACGATCATCATATGGCTCACGAATCCAGTGTATGTTATAGTCTGGATATAGTTTTTCCTCTAGGTATTGTTCATACTCTGGGCCATACTTGTCACCTATTCTGATACAGAGGATATCCATTTTCTCTCCCATTGTTTTGTTGGCTTGGTTCCTTGAAACCAGCACTGGTTTGCGTAACCTAAAATTTCATGTAGCGCCTCATACGCCCAAACCAATTCACTTAAAGTATATCTTGCATGTGACATATGATAACTGAATATATTACTAGCATCAAAAAAGACGTTTCGGTTTCGAACAGTATTGATTAATCGTGTGGCATCAAACTCTATGAGGTTCATCAGCCAATAATTTATGTCTTGTTCTTCACTCATTTTTAACTGCAAAGTTCGCAACTCTTCGTGATCACCCATAGAAGTAGTTCTCTCTGTAGCAGCTGCGTTGCCTGTATTGTCTACAAAATTTCTGTCTGTTTGTTTTTTAAACAAATAAAGTTCTTCTTTAGTCATGTTCATGTCTACAATTGTCTTTTTGATATCTATATTTTGTTGTGCATAGTCATAGAATATAATATCACCACTGAAGTCCAATCGATCAACATACACCTCAGCACTGTACCCAGCTGTGGGAGAAAATATAAGATCAAATTTTCCCTCTGGTAGTTTCTTCAATCCCTCTGTGTTGAACATGTAGAACGATTCTTGTATTCTTGTCATGAACCTAGAAAAGTAATGGTCATCCTCAGATGCACTGCCTAAATTTTTCCAATCCTGTTCTCTAAAATAAGAGAACCCCTTTCGTTCTCTTTCTTGGTAAGTGAAGTTCTGTACTTTACCCCAACCATCTAATTCAGCCCAATGTGGTGTATAATCATCATGATAATTATTCTCAGAACGACTCTTCATATCGTATCGGCCATATATGTCAGGACTTCCTAAAGTTTTCCACATATCCACATTTAGGTTTATATGTTGGTAATGAAAGTAAGCTTGCTCACCTGGCCGTGCAATTATGTGACCAGTTACTAGCTCTTTGCTATTTGCAAACTCATAGAAATCTGTTATTGGTGTAACTGGTGTTAGCGAACTAACTTGGTTCACCATATCAAATACAACACCTACGGATACGATCATAGCGTGAGAATGTTTACATGTTTTTAGTAAATCATTTACTTCATTTCTATAACAAAACTGTACATCATGTCCTGAGCTCGCACCTGTAGGCCCACCAGATACCATGAAGGTTGTTGTCTGACATTGTTTCTCTACAGAAAAATCCCACTCAACTTTGGATGGCCATACAACGAGAAAAAGAAGATGTGAATGTTCTTTTCGTATCTTAATATCTTTTGTCTGTTCCTTCCATAGACTTACAAAATCATCAAACTCTTTTACCATACTTGTACCCTGTAATTTGAAGTTCTAACGCTATCAGTAAAAGAACAAGTATTACTACAAGGTGTTAAACAAGTTTCTTCTTTGTCCCATGATTTTTGCAGAACATCATAAAACTCGTCTTGTAGAATTTCTTTTATATTTTTATCTAACAGATTATTACTCATGTCGTAGAAATACTTATCGTAATAACCTTGTTCTCCCAAAAGGTGTTTTCCGTTTGGAAGATAACAACAAGGCCACACTCGACAAAGGTAGTCTACATACACAGAATTAACAACTTGAAACTTACACACTATGTTTCCGACTCCTCTATGTTCTAACCTTTCATTCTTTATAGTTTCCCATTCTTTCCATCTATCCTGTGGTTCTAGATTATACTCTTTTCCTTTATAAGTAAATGGTTCATGTATATCTCTTCTATTAGAATACTGGTAAGAAAACATATCAAACCCATATTGTTTCGCAAGTTTCTCAGCATCTTCTAGTTGGTGTTGATTGTGTTTGAATATAATCATTCGCCATTCAGTTCGTCCACCACCTTCCATAAAGGCTAAGGCGTTCTCTATAATTTTATCATAACTTGCATTTATACGATAGAGACTAAGTTCTTCATATAGGCCGTCTAGACAAAAAACCATTCGACTAGGTTTCTCTTGGTTCTTGTACAGCTTTCCTAGTTCTCGCCACCATTTTGTAGTTCTTAACGAACCATTTGTGCTAGTGAGAATTTTTGCACCTTTACTAAATGCATACTCGTTAATCTCAAAAAAATTACTGCTTGCTATATTCTCTGATACTGTTCCATAGAATTTTATCAATCCCACTTTACCCAGATTATCAAAAGAAGTTTTAAAATCTTCTAAGGACATTTCATAACTATCTAATGTAGATAGTGGGTGGCCACTAGTATCTGGAAACTTCTGTAGAACACCATCCTTGACAGTGTTTCGACTACATTGAGGACACATGAGATTACATTTATTATTTAACTCAAAGGAAGCATCTACAGGCTTGGAAAGGTCAATCATCAATTTCTTTCAATACATCTTTACCAAATTGTTTAACAAGAGACTTTCTCATAAGCTCCTTGCGTTCTTTGTTGAACCCACCATGCATGATAAAGTGAAATCTGTTCTCTGTAGATGCATTGTAAGCTTCATGTTCCACACCGTTGTCAAACCAGAAACCAGTACAGTTCTCAAAAGGCAGTTCTTGTTTAGTGTCTGCCCTTCTCAAATAACAATTTTCTGGTTGATAGAAAGCAATGTTGATTGCACCAGCAATATTCCTTACACGGTTCTCTTTTATTCGTTGTTCACTTGCATCATTGTGTGCAACTATTCGTCCCTCTGGTTCTAGGAGCATAAACCGTAAACGTCTGTAGGACTTGTGTGGAAAGTCTTCCAGCCATCTCTTAGTCTCTGGGGCAACCTCTGCAATCTCTGTCCATCCCCACTTGACATTATCTTCGGTAAACCCATGACCGGCAGGATTCTTGGTGTGGTGCCAACCAAGACTAGTATCACTGGCATCTTCATGCACAAAACTGTGGATGGCTGCAGAACGCCAACCATCGCCATCACCATATCGATGGTCTACAAAGAACCCCTCATCATAGACTGCCTGTGCCTCTTGGATACAAACCTCTGGTATTTCTATGTCAATTTTTAGATACCAAACGTCATGATCTCGACACCACTCTACAATGTTTCCTGCTTTGTAGGGTTTGAGATATACGTTACTGTCAGCCCCTTGAATCATAGCCAATCACCATGTACCTTTCCATGCCATTATTTAGAGTCATCTGTTCTAAAATGTCTGGGAAAATTCCAGCTTGTTCAGCTAGTTCTTCAGGCCCGCTTACACAGTTTATGTGGTCATCATACTGATCTTCGTTTGTAGATTGTAAAACGTACAAGGGATCGATGTATTCACTATTTAACTCGACAAACCGTTTCATGGGAAACATGTGTTCACATGAAGTGTTGATCACTGTGTCAAAGCAATACTCAGGATCAAGGTCTACGTTGGGGTTCTCTTTTCGTTTGAGAGGTTTGAACATAACATCCTTGACCGAACACTGATATCGGCCATCATCCTTATACCGTTTATTATACTTGTAACTTATATTCTTAGAATCCTCATCTATCTCAAAGTTATGTACCAGTTCTACACCTATGTCTATCAACATCTCTGTTAGGTAATGACAGAACCAACCACCTATAACCGCAACCTTCTTAGGATGGTACTCCTCTAATGCACTAACTAACCACAACTTACTCTGCATCTGAGAAGCAGTAGACGCATCAAGTATACGTCTAAACTGATGGGGATAATCTTTCTGCACATCAGCCTGTGCCTGTTTCCAATCGTTTGCAACCTCAGGCGTATATTTTATGTAACTTGTCATCACTCTCACCTTCACCATAACCACTATTATTATACAAACAAATCTTCTGATATGGTCTTATCTTGTGTGGGGTCATATCATGTGGAAAAATATTTCCCTTGTACCACGAATATATGTCTCTTTTTGGAAACCCCCTAAAAAATCCTTTGTCCTCATTCCATACGTTATACCAGTGGTGATTGAAATAGTTGTCTGCACTAGGATATGTGAAGAAAATGACCTCTGCATTTTTATTGATATGATTATAGACCTTCTTTAGTTGTCCACGATCCCAACGTATTACAGAAGAGTTTAGGGGCGTGGACTTGTGTTTTGCAAAGTTCTGTTTGACAGTATCAGGATTGTTCCACCAGCCCCTAACTATCCAAGGCTTGTCCATAGGAAGATCAAAGAAATACTTTAGGTCTTGATGTATTTTAATATCAAGGTCTAGAAGTAGAAACTTATCTCCCTCTATCTTCCAGAAATCTTTATCTGGTTCCTCATCTATCTTAAACACATAATACTTACGATATGCCCAGAAGAAACCCCGATTTTCGTGATAGTAGGAATCCCATGTCGTAGGAAGTTGTATGTCGTATGGTTGCGTTGGATTGTCTGTAAGACAATAAAAGTTAAACGGTACAGAACAGTTCTCTTCGCACTGTTCCTTTAGTTTCTCAACATAGGTGTGGTCATACTTATCACCCCACCTTACACATAGTATAGTATTCATTTATAAACCCTTTTATATACTTTATATATCTCTTCTGAAATTACCCTATGACCTTCACCGTTAGGATGAGTGTCATTTTTAGAAACTCGTAATTTTATTCTATTAGGATCACGTTTATTTAAAACATTGTCTATATGATAACCACCAATACTTCTGAATATAGGCCAACCAATAAATTTATTCTCATCTATTTCATCTAGAATAGGAGAATCTAATATTTGTTTGGTTGCTATTTTTCTAATTTTAATCTCCTTTGCCATTGCATCTTCAACTTTAGGGTGTAGATAAGGAGCATTAATTAATGGAGTAGTTCCCTGTACCATAAGATAAGGTATATCTTTTAGTAGTTTCTGTGCTATTAGAAAAAATCTAAGAGAACGCATGGTAGCAGATATAACATTATTATGTTCTAATAGTGCAATTCTTCCTTCACGATTTATAGGGTATCGCTCAACTCTACGGTTATCTCTATGTGGATGTAAAGCAACCCAACCATCTGTACCTTTTCCTGGCCTAAATTGGAAGTCTAATCTTTGCCATTCACTCCACATAATAACTACTAATCCTATGTTCTTTTCTGATATAAGTGTATCTAACAATTTAGCAACCATGTACTCATGACCCATACCACATTTGCCTAGATTTACACATTCCATATCAAGTTTGTCTGCTAATAGTTTTGGCCAACGAGGAAAGTTATGTTTAGTTTTTGTGTGCATAGAATCTTCATAATATTCAGTATAACTACAACCGATTGCTATAAGTTTACTCTTCGCCATATTTGTCTCCAACATTATCTTCGCCACAATTTTTATAACAAACTTCTGGAGCTCTGTTTGGCGCCTGTTGCAACATAAGATAAAATTCAACCCACTCTTTTGATTCTAAAATATCTTTTTTAATATCATCGACATTAGATATTTTAAACTTTTCTTGATAGAAAACTTCTTGTCCTTTACTTCTTTGCAGAGGAGGCGTATCCATCCAACAACAAGGCAGTATATATCCTTGAGCAGAGTGGCCTAGTCCTTGTGTCTCACCTATTTTATGTTCTTCACTCGGTATGCACTTAGGCCTTAATTTTTTGACATATGGTTTACGCACAATACTCTTCTCTTGGTTTATACTTTTCCATGTCATTCCATTCCCATCTAGAAGAAAACGATAGTTTAAACTCCATACCATCATCTTTTGCCATTTGTCTAGCTTGTTCTATGTGGTCTTGATTATAATTAAAAACAATATATTGCCAAACGATATTACAGCCAACCTCTGCACCTAGTTTCATCATCTCGTAGATAAACATACCGTTTTGATTAATACGATGCTTATGACTTTCCTCTGGTAATCCATCCAAACCAAAAATCCAAGATGTATCAAGTCCAGTGCGTTCATATGCTTCTTCATAAAAATCTTTTTTTCTATGAGAGGCCGCAGTATGTATATCTAACTTATGAGAATAAGCTAGAGTTAAAAAATCATGCAATTGTGAGTGAGCTGTCGGGTCTGAGTTTTGACCAGAAAATTCAACCCAAGAAAAGACCTTGAGTATTTTTTTAAAATCATCTATAGACATCTCATCATAGTCTCGTCTTGCAGTTATATAAGCTGAGCTTTGTCTTAGACAGGTGGGACATAACAAAGGACATTTATTTGTTATATCTAAATTAATAGGTTTTTTTAAATATATATCCGAAAAGGTAGGAATAGTCACTTTAACCATCAAAAAGTCTTTCTTTGTACATATCTAAAATTGTATCGTTAGAGTCACTTATCATAGTATTAAATTCTAATTCTCTTGTATCACTATTTATCGGTTCGTGTACAATGTCCCATGAAATATCAGGATTGGTAACTTTTAGGTTCATACAGGCCATTGCATTTTGTGCTGATTTGTGCCATGTGAAATACGGACGTTTTTCTACAAACTTGTCAATTACATTCTGTGCATATACTTGTGCCGACTCATAGTTCCAATTTTCATTTTCCCAACCAGTTGTGGTTTCAGTGTATCCATATGAAGCCTTATCCAACTCAAAATCGCTGTAGTAGACTCTAGATGTATTTTTTTGGTTTACCACGCTGTCGGGAACCATGTGTAGGGCGTTACAAGAAATAGTATCTAAAGCTGTCTCACCATTGATGACAAATTCTGTCCATTCGTCTGCTGTCCTCTGTGTTTCATGTGGTAAACCTATAATAAAACTACCATGTAAACTGGACAGCTCTCCCCAAGCTTTCTTTGACTGCTCCAGTGTAGCAAGAACTTTTTCTGTACCCATACCTTTACCTATCGCCCTTGCAGCTGGGTCATACAAACTCTCCAAACCAAAGAAACAGGCCTTCAATCCCATTTGACCAAGAAGTTCTATCTGTTCTGGAAATCTCTCTAGAAGCTCAACTCGAATATAGGCCCAAAAATTCATATCAACGCCTACTCTCTCCACTGCTCTAACAACTCGTTCTATTTTCTCTGTGGTTTCATTGAACGTATCATCTGTTATCATATAACTGACAGTGTTAAAATTCTCATAGTTTCTTATCAACTCTGTGTATATGCTCTCCTCACTACGCACATAATTGTCTGTAGGTTTTCTTCCTAATAATGGATATCTGCAAAATTTACATTTGAATCTACATCCTCTAGAAAAGGCTATAGGTAACACTTCGTGTTCTAGTATATCATCTTGCGGTTCAAAAACATGTCCTTGATTGTGAAAATCAAACTTAGAGGAAAACACATCCTCTACGATAAGAGGAACCCCTTTGCCATTTTTACGAACATAGTCTAGAATACTATCTTCACCTAAACCTCGTATCCAGCAAGACAACTGATCCTTATATTCCGTAAAGAAGGTGTGAGTTTGAAGGCCTTGGCCACCAAGAACTAATTTAACATGAGGGTGCATAAGATGAACACGATCTATAAACTTCATCATGTATGGAAAACTGTCATTTTTCTTTAGGTTCTTTTTTATTTTGCCAGGCGAACCATAAAAAGGTTTCCCAAAATACCTACTAAACGTACTACTGAATCCTACAAATATAGTTTCAGGCCCTATCAAACTCTCTGCATATCGAATTAATTCTGCACCATGATTTTCCCATAACCACGCTTGATGGTCTATAACCTTTACGGTGTATCCGTGTTCTCTTAGGTGTGAGGCTATACTAAAGGCCCCATGCACTCGTATAGGGATAAAGTAATCTGAAACATCTGTGAATAGAATAGCATTATACGTCATTTAATACTGTCTCTACATATTTTTCGTATAAAACTTTTCCGTTTTTTTCTACTTGCGATTCTTCTACCTTATTATTAATAACATCTTCCCACGTATAACCAGCAGTCTGTAGAGTCATATATCTTCCATGGCCACCTTTATCCCCCTCAGCACTCTTAGGGTTTTTCTCTGCACTCTTCCAATGCCAATGTTGTGCGAACTCTATAGCACTTCTTGCTGTCCAATATTTATTTTCCCAATTTTGAATTGCCGTTCCAATTTGATATGGTTTTCCTGTTCTAGTATAACCAAACTCCTCTGCATTTCTATCAAATTCACTTTGAGTTGGAGAATTAACTAATCCTTTAAGTTGTATACGTAATCCACCAATACCTGTACTGTCAAATGGTATATCCCGATTTGCTAACATCTCACACCACTCTGCAGCTGTGTCTGGAGTCTCATGTGGTAATCCCACGATAAAAGAACCATGCAAGAACACATCTTTACCCCAAGCTTCTTTCAATCTATGTATCATCTCTATTGTCTTTTCCCTGCCGAACCCTTTACCTATGGCCTTAGAAGAGGGATCATGCAGACTTTCTATACCAAAGAATACATTCCTGACTCCCATCTCTTTTAGTAAATCTATCTGCTCTGGATAAGCATGAATAAGGTCAAGTCTCATATACGCCCAAAAATTAATGTCTATCTTTGCTCTCTTAATTGCTCTTTGTAAATAAAGTAACTTATCTGTTCTCTCATTAAAAGTATCACACATCATATGATACTGAGTGGTTCCAAAATGATCATAATTAAATTTAAGCTCATCGTATATACTGTCTTCACTCCGAAGATAGTTATCTGAATATTTTCTACCCAAAAGAAAAAACGAACAAAATTTACACTTAAAGATACACCCCCTACTAACCTCTAACGGCAAGACTTCATTAGGCATCACGACATCTTCCTTAGAAAATAACGGAACGCTATTATGGAAGTTGTAAGAAGAAGCATGTGTGGGGTCATGTATTATGCGAGGTAATTCTTTATCGCTGATAACATCAAAGACACTATTCTCTGATAAACCCCTCACCCAATGGTCTACCTTATCGTCTTTTAAAATTTCTTTGGTTTTAATTCCATGTCCCCCTACAACAATTTTTACATGGGGATGTCTTAGATATATTCTTTCTATCAATGGTTTTAATACATCTACGTTCTGCATAAATGTAGTACTAAACCCTATAAACATAGTATTCTTCCCAACATGACTATCAATATAATCGTAGAGGAGTTGGCAATGGTTTCCCATAATATAGATGATATTATTAATAACCTTGACAGAATAACCTTCCTGTCTTAGTACACTAGCAATCTTAAATGCTCCTGTTGTTTTAACAGGAACAAGAGTGCCTTCTAAATCTGTGAATAAAATTGCATCATAGTACGACATGGCTAAAGTTCTTTACTTTCTCAAACTTTATCGTACTCTTAAACTTATCAACTAATGCATCTTGTTTATGACTGATCACAAACACGTTCTCTCCACCTAACGTATTGAGAATCTTGAGAAATTCATCTGTACCACCAGAGTCGAGAGAGCTATCAAAAATCTCGTCTAGTATAAGAAGATTGGTATTTGCAGAGTTCTTCATCT
>VTLG01010964.1_pt1 | contig 57065 bp, 66 predicted proteins | sample 4694571 | NCBI WGS metagenome assembly VTLG01 (sample SAMN12604809, study PRJNA352737) | marine metagenome | biome: ENVO:00000447; feature: ENVO:00000209|ENVO:00000569|ENVO:01000036; material: ENVO:00002151; isolation source: viral sequences binned using virsorter ... | reverse complement strand
TTTCCAATTTCATCGTTAGTTGCTGGAGATGCAGAGTCTTTTGCTAATTCTAATATAACACCAACAGCATTTGCTGTAGTTGTTTTTACTTTTGCCTCTGTTCCAGAAAAAGATGCTATTGTACCACTAGTTGTAAATGAACCACCAGCATCAGTTGCCCATTCTAATGCACCACCACTACCGACTTTTAGCACCTTCCCCGAACTTGGGGAAGATGCTATGTCACTAGCTGAAGGGTCTTCTGTTAAGAGTTTCTTCCAGCTCATTTATTAAGCACTCGCTTGTTTCGAGTCCGCTTTGTCAGCCTGTTTCTTGTTGCTCTTTTCATTGGCTTTAAGCATAGCTTGATACTCTGCTCCTAGCTTTTCAAGAACACCTTGTGCAAACGCAGAATCCTTTGCTTGAATCTGAGTATTTGCGATAGCCTGAATGACGAACTCCATTTCCTGTTGAGTTAGCTTATCCATGTGCATTCTCCTTTTTTTGTTATTATTAGGCACTCCATATTTTGAAAGCACCTGCTGTACTATCAAACACAATTTCACCAGATGTACCAGTAATTGAGTTTAATTCTGTAGTTGTCTTGGATTTGTACTTTACAGCACCATTATCCTTAACTGTAAATTTTGTGTCCCCATCCTCATCTTTAAATGTTGCAGTACCTGTTTTTTCAACTGTAAGAATTTCTTTATCAGAACCAGACTTTTCAACTGTAAGAACAATTTTACTATCATCATCTACTTTTACTTTTGGAGAAGTAGCGGAACTTGATTTGATTTCTCCAGTAGTAGTTCTTATTGCAGAACAAGTAATATTATTTGTTGTTGTTATTTCTCCACTAGTGCTAATTGTTAATCCAGAACCACCAGAATAACCACCGCCAACATCAACTTGACCAGTTAAGGTAGATGTACCACCAACCAACAATAATCCATTCGTTTGAATATTTCCAGCCGATGTAATTGTTGTACCAGTTGAACCATATCCACCGCCTATCGTAGCACTATCTGAAGTCATACTTCCATCTACAGTAAGTGCCCCATTTGCTTGTATATTTCCTGTTGCCGATAAAGTTACTCCTGTATCTCCGTATCCACCACCAGATGAAACATTTGCAGTAGTAAATGTACCTTCTACATTTAATGTTTTTCCAGAAGGTATTTTTAATGTTGTTGTAGAAAGCTGTATTGCACTTTCAACACCATCTCCGTCTACAACAGTTTTTAATGATGATTCAAGTCCCTCACCTGCTGTACTACCAGAAACTGTTAAAAGGTCTTTGTAGGTGCTACCTATTGTTTTATTAGTTAATGCTGCCATATTATACTACCGAATGTACGTTTAAAGGAGAATTAATTCGTATGCCTGAAAATTTATTATTTCTACTCATCTGAACTAATTTTTTAAATTTTTTAAAATAATATTGTGCCCCTTCTAAATCTCCACCATCTTCAAGTTTTGATGCTTTCATATAAGCAATAAGAGCCTGACATCCCAACTCATCTAAATCAACATCATTTGTTTCATTAGTAGGTAATGAAGGCAGATAAGTATACTCAAGTAAAAATCCACCAGTAGGTTCTATATCTGCACTATTTTGTTGAGCTGTAAAAGTGTTTGTAGTTTTTGGACTTATCCACTCTTCCCCATCCCATTCAACAACTGCTAACTTACGTCCACGAATGTAGTAAACATATTTAGTTCTTGAATGTCTTTTATTTCTGTAATAGAACGCTCTATGCATCGTGGTCTGTATCTACACTAGATACCTGCTTTAATCTTGGTATTTTTATATACTTTTTTTTATCTGAATCATAAGCCATTACACTTTTTAAATCAATCATATCTGTCGGCAATGAATAGTATCGTTGAGATTTTGTAATAGTTGCTCCAGACATTTTAACTTTATCTGCAACCATTGATTCCATTTCTGTTAGCCCTGTTTGAAAATAAGATTTAGCAACACCAAAATCTTTTATCCCAGCTCTTTGCATTAATTCTATAAATTTCATTCTATTCCTACATATGTTGTTGTACTAGCTTCGCTTATATTTGTATAAGATGTATCACTTGCTTCTGTCATTGTTCCATAATCTGTAATATAATCTGTCCAAGATAATCTATTTAAATATTCCCATTTGCTAGTTAATTGTTCCCAGTTAATATAATTAAGACCTTCACCTAAACCTGCTTGTGTATAAGTTGTATTAGCCATTATGCTTCAACCTCTTTTTCTTTTCTAGGTTGAACCATTCCAAAAAAAGCATTGTACTCCATTGCTAAAGTTTCATATATATTCATATACTTTTGAACTAAAGCTTGAAACTCCCTCATATCTTCACCGTATCCAGTAACTAATGTTTGAACTTTTTGCATTTGAGCCTGAGCTAATTGAACATCTTCATCGGTATCAATAAAGGTTGTAAGCTTATTAAGTTCAGCAGTTAATCCAGCAGTTGTTTTAAAAGTTGGAAATGTTGCATTTATTATTAACCACATACAAGCTTTCATTGCTGTACATATAATTACAATATATCCAATTTCAGAAGGAAGTTTATTTAATTGTGTATTAGTTGTCACATCAGAAGTTTCAAGATTTGCATAATCAACATACTCAACAAAAACCTTATCAGTTGCATCTGGAGCAGGTAATACTGTAACTCTTCCCCCTACAGGAGCAGAAGGATTATTTGTTGTTTGATGCAACCAATGCCATACAGGATGAATATTTGTAGGTGTATAAATACTACCAGCAACTTTAGTTGAATCAAAAAATGGAACTTCTTCCATTGGAATTTTTCTTGCTGGGAAACTACCTCTTCTTACTCTAAGTACAACTGCTGCATCCCCAGCTAAATTTACTTCACTTGCACTTGAAGAAGTTGTAGATAGTCTATATAAAGCTTCTCTGTCAGTAACAGCAAGTTTCGTAATAATATTTTTTAAACATTGATTGTATAATCTTTTTAGAACATTATTATCACTAACAGTTCCAACATAAGATTCTACATTTTCTTTTATTGTAGCCATTTAAATTCCAAAAATCGGACAGGCTCCTATATGCGAAGGAGGAGACACACAGAAGCCCTTAATGTCCGATTAATTATGAGTCTACTTTACAGCCAGACAGCGTGAGCTTCAGGCATTCCCCAATCCAAACCAGCCTCTGTTTGAATCAAGTCAACTCGTTTATCAGTACCAGTATTCTCAATGGACTGAACACCAACGTAAATCGAAGTATCACGATTAAGACCGTTACCTACGAGAGGACGATACTTAACATTCTTCAAGTTTACAGCCATAACCTTAACATTAGAACCATCAAGATTGATGTTCTTGGTCAAGTTCATTGTGCCGTGAGGTGTAGCAATCTGCATAATATTCAAACCAGCAAGTTGCTTTACGCTGGATTGATAGAACTGAGATACCTTAGAACCACTAAGTGATTGTTCTGCAAATCCAGTACTACCAACTTTAGATAGATATGAAAACACATCTGTTGGAGCCATGAATATTGTAGAACCGGGGTCACCTTTTTCAGGATGCATGAATTCACCAAGGTCATCAATGAAACTATCTAATGTCTTAGACCCGATTGCCATAGAAAAAGAATAGCCATTGTTAACGATAAAGTCATACGCACCTTGAGTATAACGAACTGGGTCTGTACCAGCGGCATCTGTCTTGTACTTTACTCCGAAAAGTGAAGCCCATTCTAGGTCACGCTTGTGTTCCATTAGACGTTCTTTCCACATCCTTGCCCATTCGTTAGGTATACCACGAAGTACTGTTGCACGAGCAGTATTGTTCATTTCAGCAGATGTCTTGAAAATTTGCGTATAACCATATGTATCGATTATAGCTTTATCTTTCCAAGATGTTGGGTATCCACTACCTTCAGCGTGAGCTGAACCAGAAATGTAACAACGTCTTTCACGCTCATTTCTACCAGAAGCAGGTACAAGTGCAAAGTTTACTACAGCTCCAGTAATTGAAGCTGAAGGCATATTTGCACCACCAGCAGGATTTGCACCAGCAACACTTGAACCAGTATTTTTATAGCCGGGTGAACCAACATATACTTTATCAGAATCATGAATTGCAGCACCACCACCATCTGTCAAAGAAGGCAATGCAATAACTTCAAGAATGCACTTTGCTGTATTAGTTGCAACTTCCATTGCTGTAACCTTAAGTGTCATAATACCATAAGATGTTACATCATTATTAGCCAAACTAACGTCACTAGACATAACTGGTACGTTAATTATCTGACCGGGAACGATGTAGTATGGTAAACTGCCAGATGCATTATAGTAAGAGCCATCTTTTTTCCACTCACCAGTATCTTTATAGTCTGATGTGAGATTCATACAAAGAAAATCTCCGGCTGCGAGTGCCTTCCATACAGACCCGATAATGTGAGCTGAAGCTGTGCTATTTACAGGAACAATTCCTTTACAGGTTTTTGTTGTTCCGTCTACTGTTTTACTACCAGCAGCTTCTCCATCATGTACGAATACATAACGTCTCTGCCATTGGTGTCTTTGTTCTAAGCCCTTAAATTCAGGGTCATTGGTCGGTGATTTCGCAAACTGTGATAGTAAACGAAAAAAAGGTGTTGAACTAACAGATAGTTCAGAGACTGAATTACCGAAGTTATAAAGTCGTCTGAGTTCACCTGAAGGTACTGCACCACTACTAAGACCTAAGCCAGAATCTAAAGTACTTCCACGATATTTCGCCATTTTTTACTCCTTATGAGTTTAGCGTGTTTAGTTACTTTGATTAATTAAACACCGAAGATATTCTCTATATCAGAGTCAACTCCTTTAATGGCTTTAAAAACTTCATCTTCTGCTGAATCTTTTTCAACAGGAGTAGAGCCTTTTGAAGATACGCTTTGTGGTCTATTAGACATTCGTTGCATTTGACTGCGAACACCGTCTTGAGCGTTTGTGCGAATTTGATTATCCCTAGAACCTTTATTTCTAAGATAAAGGATGTCATCAAGTTTCATTGTTCTTGAATTTGCCCAGTCCATCATCTCTTGAAATTGTTCAGGACTCATTTCATTTTCTTTCATGAAGGCTGCTTCTTCAGCTTTACGCTGATTTGTTTGAGCTTCCTTACTAGCAAAATCACGAACACGATTCCGAACAATAGAATCTACTGTGGCATTAAAGACCTTTCCACTATCACTAGAGGGATTATTAATCGCTTCATCTGAATCGAACACAAAATCCTCATCTAAGCCAAGAGTTTCTTTCATACTCTTTGGTGTTTCTCCACCACCCTCAAAATAGCCTTTCACATGAGAAACTAAATTGGGGTCGTCACGCATTGCATCCAAAATAGGAAGAAATGGTTCCAGCTCTTTCATTCGCCCATTTAATTTTTGAGCTTCCCTGCTAGAATCTGCATATCTTTTTTCCCAATCATGGTCACCTTGCGTTTGGTCTACAGCTTCTGTTTGTGCCTCGGTCGGGGGGTCAGTCTCCTGAGTTTCCTGTGACTCTGCTTCAGATTCGTAGAAAGACGGATTAACTGATTTATCCAATTCCTCAAAGAAATTATCTGAGCCTTGGATTTGGTCAAAGACCTGTTTATCACCATCATCTGAGCCAGTATCTACTGGGTTATCAGCATCAGGTGTTACATTAGTTAATATATCGTCCATAAATTTTTCCTCCTAATCTTTATTTAATTTATTATTATTTGATACTCCATTTCCAGTACTTTTTTCATCCATACTGGACTTTAAGTCAGATAGCTGTCTATTACCTTCATAGACAACTTTATCTCTTAATGCAGTTTGTTCAGCAATAGTTTTGTTGACTTCTTTGTCTACTGCTACTTTAGCATCTTTAACTTTATCTCTAATACCAGACTGAACTAATTGCCTAGATAGAGATTCAATGGAGTCTTCTTTGTCTTTAAGTTGTTCTTCCATTTGAGCAATTTGTTTTTGTAGTTGACTCAACATACTTTTTCTTTCTACAATTTGCTCTTTGCCTCTAATATCAGTTTCTTTTAACATGGCTATATCATCAATTAAACCAGCTTGGAACCATCTAAAATATTCTTCAACTAAAGCAAATCTATTAACTGGTAATGTAGCACCAGCAACAACTTTAACATCAAATTTCATTTCAGCATAATTATTATATTTAGAAACCTCATCTCCAAAATCGTCATAAATAGGAATATTAATTTCATATTCTTTTACTTCATTTACCCCAGAAGTATTTGGCTGGGAAATTCTAAATACTTTATTATAATCATATAAATCTTGAGCAAACTCCATAAATACCTTACCAGTTAATTGCAAAGCAGGTTCAATATGATTATTAATAAATTGTTTTATTCTTCTTGTTCCATGTTCATCTGTAGCAAGGAGACCCCTGTAAGTCTCAGGTTGCTCCTTCGTGTCTCCCTGCATAGATGAATAAACCCCAGACAAATATTCAATATCTTGTTTACCTGCCTGAGTAACGCTGAAGAAAGCATTATTAAGTGGAAGGGGTTGAACTGGAGTAGGCATATTAAATCCCTGCCTCACTTTTAGCAATGCTCCGGGGGAAGATGCATAGGATTCCCATTCGTCTTCGGGAATGCTTCCTTCTTCATACATCCAGCGAAGATTGGATGATAGATTAGCGTTATGGATGAGTAGCTGATGAGCTTTATTTAATTCTTGTTGTTTTCCCACTAGTGGCTGAACAGAGCCTATAGGATAAGGAGTTCCAGTATGTTGATAACAAAATGGTATAAGTGGATATTCAGAACAAGGTAATTGATAAGTATATAAATATTGGTCACCAACTGTAACGCATACTTCAATCCTTGTTTCATTATATTCTACTATATCAATTATCTGTTCTTTATATTCTGGTTTGTTTAATAAATCTTCGTACATTTCTAAAGGAATTGATTCAACAACTTCCTTAGAGCTTTCAGCTATTGCAGAAGCCATCATTTCTTGACTTGCTAATTCTATTTTTCTATCACTTTCCATAGTAGCTTTTTTTAATTCTAAACTAGCTCGTTCTGGTAAGATAGCACCTTCTTGAATTTGAGCTTCTAATTGATTTTGTAATTCTATTAAAGCGACAGATTCTTCTTCTTCAAGTAGTTTTATATTTTCATCAATTCTATCCCTTAACTCTCTCATTGCATTATCATCTGGCTTTTTTAATATTTTTATATTTACATAAGGAACAAAAACTTTTTTATATGTTTCATAAACATCTAGAGTAATATCTTCACTACCATCTGTTTCATAAGATGTTTCAATATCATTTATTTGAATGCTCATTGAATTATCAGAACGCTCACTTAAAGAAGGTGTTTTTGATTCTTCATAAGGTTGAGCTTTTTTAATTTTTCTTGAGAATTCAGGAAAGGTATTTAATAATTGAGACCTACTTAAATTCTTTTTAACTTGAATAAATGATGCATCCCTAAAAAGAAAATCAGTACTCATAGGGTCTACATAAACATCAAAAGGCTCAACTCGTTTAAATGTAACATCACCCATTCCTCTATCTGCATTAGCATCTATATCTACTTGAATCCAGCCAACACCCTTTACTAAAGAATCTCTAATCGCTTGAGTGTATATAGATTGACCACCAGATTCATGCCAACAATATTCTGAAATTGCATTGTGAATTGCAGCGTAATCAGAATCGCTTCCATCTGCACCAACAGCATTCCATTTTGGATTCTGGTCAGTACAAAAATAAAGCATTACTTCTACGACAGGAGTTAGCCTGTTAATAATAAAAGTTGGCATCCCAGCATCTTCAAGAGCTGTCATCTCATCTTCTGATAACTGGTCACCTAAGAAAAAATCGTATGCTTGTTGGGACATACTTTCCCATTTTTGCCTATAACTTCCATAGGCAGAAAGAAATAGTTGCCTATTCTCTATTGCTTTTTTATGAGTTTTTTTTGTATTTGCCACGCTTCTTTACCTTTGACTTACTTTTTTTAGGAGGTCTTCCCTTTTTAGAACCGTATGTACCCTTACCGCGAGGCATTATGCAACAATCCAACTTTTTGGTTTTTTAGGTTCTTTATGATACCACTCATCTCCTTTATCCTTTTTAATTCCACTAGGTGGAAAAATATTTAAACAGGCATAATATAGACTTTCTATTGTGTCATCATGCGACATTCGACTCCCGAATGTAACAATTTCATTAATTAAATCGTACATATTTTCTTTAATGTAGATTTTACCCATACTAAATCTACCACTAAGTCCACTATAAATTCTATTTCTTTTTTCTCTACCTCCGGGTTTAGATGGAATTACTGATATATCGTATTCCCTCAATCTACTTCTCTCTATGTTTAATGCATTAAAAATACTTCTGTTCATAGCAACATCTTCTACAGTTGCACTTATGCAATTATATTGTTTATACTTTTGTATTAAATAATCTACAACTCCTGTCTTTCCCTGTATATCTCCAGAAGAATTTTTCTGTCCTACTGTCGGAGCCCCTCTATCACGAACATAATCTAAGACATATACATTATCTTCATTATCAACTGCAATAACCATTATAACAGAATAATCAGAATATTTTGTAACAATATCTGTTGCTGGGTCACATCCTATAAACGTATTAACAGGAATATGTTCCTTATTAATTATTAAATAATTTATACCACTTTCATTTACATAAGTATGGTCATGGTATTTAATTGAAGTTCTTTTAAATAATGAATCATCTTCACTTTGAACTTGCATCATATATTCTTGGTAAAATTTTTCAGGCGTTCCTGAATCGGCATAGAAACTTTTTTTCTCATCAAGTTTTTTCATTGGGAACCAAGATTCCCACAGAGGCGTACCATTATGAATAGCTTGGTATGTAATCACTTTCCAAGCAAATTCTCTACCTTCTTTATCAGCTTTTTCATTTGCGACCAAGAGGTTGTTAATAAAAGAATCATAGTGTACAGGAGTACCGTTAACACGAAGCCTACCGGTATGAGGCTCAAGAGCAGGATAGACCACAGCTGTGACGAGGTTTGTATTTTTTTGTCTAGACTCGAGAGTAATGGTATTCGCTTCATGTTCAAAGTCGTCTAATATAATCAAATCATACCTTTTATGCAACTTTGCTCCACCACGAATTCCAGCTACATTAGATTTAGAAATCAACTTACAACCATTACTAAGGTCAATATCATCTTCTGTCCACTTTCTACCTTTTAAATTTCCAAAATAATATTTAATTCGTTCATTAAATTCTATATGGTACTTAATATAATCCATATTACCAGTAGCTAATTTTTTTGTAGCAGAGACCCAAGCATAGAACTTAAGGTCATCTTTTGGACAGAATAAGAAATCTTTTAGTATAGAGGCTTTTGTAAGTACAGTCTTTCCGTGACCACGAGGAAGAATAATTGCTAATTGTTTTGTTTTTTTGTCATCAATGTAATCTGCCATTTCGTAATGGAAAAAAGGTGTTTCACTACGCATAAAATCATCAGGTAAAAATAATTTACCAAAAGCGATTAAATCAGTTTGTGCTAATTCAAAAGCTTGTTCAGCTGTTTTTTTGTCTAGTGTTCCCACGCTTCCAATCGTTTCTTAAAAAAGTTAAATATTTTGCAGCCATCTCTGGGTCAAATATAGTTGTAATTAATCTACAATCATTATCATTAAATCTAGGGTCTATAATTGTAACAGGGCAATTAAATATATTTTTGTCATCTAATCCTAGTCTATCTGCATATTCATCTAATATTTTAAACGATGCCACTTGAAGACCGTGACTTATTAATCCAGTCGCAGGGTCTTTTAATACTTGGTATCCTGAAACATGAGTATGCCCACAAGTAGCAATATGGTCTCGCCACCCCATTTGAATTGCTTTAGATATTCCATGTGCAGTATTCCACATACTATTTCCTTTAAAAGTGTGCCTAGCATTTATTCTTATTTTTTTGCCATTGGGAAAATTGAGATTCATTCTAGCCCCATGCCGTTCAAATATTCCTTTGTGGTCTCTCATCATAAATTCCAAAGGGTCTCCTTCCCCACTCCAGACATCATGATTACCAGCTACTAAGTAAAGCCATTCAACTTTACTCACAAAATATTCGGTCAGCCGCCAAGATTCTTTCGCAGTCGTAGACTGCATACTATATAATCGAGCGAGTCTGCCTACCCAGTTATTTTGAATGTCACCAAGATTTCCAGCAAACATTCCTTCTGTATTATTAATTAAGTCAGTATAGTTTAATATTTGGGCAATATCTGTTCCGTCATCGTCTACATGGGGGTCTCCAAAATGAGCAATACCAATCGGACCTCGTATATTTATATCAATATTAATTAATGTTTTTGCTTCTTTGTTTGATATTTGCTTATTGAATTTTCTTTTTCTGTTTTCAATAAGCTCATCAATAGGAATCTCTGGTGTTTCTTCGTGGTATTCTTCTTCTACAACAAATGGGGATTCTTCTATAATGGTAGGATTTAAAGTTTTTTTACCACAAGAATAGCAATACCATCGCTGTCTTTTATTTTTTGCCCAGTATTGAAATCCATCTTTACGCATTGCCCTACTACCACAGGACTCTTTAGGACAGGCTATTAAATCTCCATTGTCATTTTGAGTAAAATCGTCAACAGCCATTATTTATTAGAAACTTCTATTTCTTTTTCAGGTCTTTTTGCAACGTCTAATTCATCTGGCTTAAAGCCATCAAACATACCAACAATGCCTATTTCTTGTTTCTTAATTGTATTTCCTCCTAAAGTACCAATGGCTTTTCCAAGTTCAGTAATTGCTCTTAACTGAACCATTTCATCTTCACTTCTGTCTGCGACACACTTTAGTCTTCTTAGTATATATTCATGGTCTATGCCCTGTTCTTTAGCGACATCGAGAACTGACTTCTCAACTTCTTTTTGTATTCTATCTTGTTTCAATAGTACTACTGCTTTCTTTTGAGGGTTCTTAGATTGTCCGTAAGCCTTAACATAGCTTTCTGTAGCTGACTTACCGGATATGATATGTGAGACAAATTCAACTTCCTTATTTGTTAAGTTATCTCTTTCTTTAATTCTTTTCTTGGGAGATGCAATTTTACCTGAGAATGTATATCTATTGGGGTGGGCATCGAAGTCACTATCCATGAAAGATTTTTCGGATACGATAAATGTTCCCACAACCGTTCGGACGTAGCCTCCTTTATTGAGCTTATAATTTCTTGAATCTTTAGGGTGGGATAGTTGCCCTCGCTTAAGGATTTGACAGACTCCTCCATCGTCACACAATACCCACTCTCCAACTTTTCCTTTCTTCCAATCAAGATTAACCTCTATATTTGGATTGGTTTCTTTGAATTCATTGATGTCATCATAGACTATATGTTCAACGCTTTTTATACTCTGTTTCTTCAATACTCCCCCTTATACCTAAGATTTTCTGGATTAAATACTCTAGCTCATCCCTAGTATTCTTATCTATAATATAAACATTTCCATTAATATGGACAAAGGAGTTCTTTTCTAACTCACTCAGTACATACTCTATATCTTCAAGTTCTTTATTTTTAAGAAAGATTATTTCATCATCAAACATGAATAAACTTAAGGAGACTTTGCATAATAATAATATATATAATAATAATACTATATAATATATATATGCACTAACTACTTTAACATGGGGAAACTACAAAATAGTAGCAATTTGTTATACGCTATATACTCAGACGAAACAGCGTTGGGAGGCTTTCGCCTCTCGCGTTTTTGTCTTAATAACAAATAAAGGAGAATATTATGAATCCATCAGAAATAGTTGAAGGTTTGGTAATTTATTTCACTTGGTTAGCACCTGCTAGAGACGGTCTACCCGGTTCAGCTGTCACAGTTGAATTCCAGATTACGGAAATTGACGGTGACACAGTCAACGGTATGGCTAAGTTTTCATCAAGTGCTGATGCTAAGTTACACGAGAGAAGCTGGGTCAAGGCTGATGTCGCAAAACTTGGTAGGCTTGAGCCCTAGAGAGACCCCCCTTCGGGGGGTTTCCTCTACGAACCGAGGATAAAAAGGGTGCAATACCCTCTATTTCATATGGTAAAGGGAATGGGAGTTAGTTGTTTACATACAATTACACTCTCATTCCTTGCATATTCTATTTATATCGTTATTAAAAGGGAAACATGGGTCTACACCTGTCTTTCCAATTATCTGTCTATTTTGAATAGATTTTAAGACAATTAGGGTCACCTCTGTATATCAAGTGATGTAAAAGATAGGGTCAAGACGATATATATAAAATGGAGACTCCCGACCTTATCTCCCTAATCGTTATTAATATTAAATAAACTAAAAAGGAGTACATTATGATAACACCATTAGAATTTGCATTATATGCAGTTATTGGAGTATTAGTCTCAATCATCATTATACAATATGTTGGTAAACAAGAAATTATTGAGCAAATGGATAAAGAGATTAAATATTGGCACGAAATGTATGAACAAAAAAATGATGAAGATAAATTATTATTTAAAGATGGTGTACTTGTAGATTCAAATGGAACACATCATGATATAAATCCTGATTATAATATTAAAATGAAAGAAGAGGACTTCTAATGATTAAATGTAGTATTTGTCAAAAAAAAATTTCTTCTATTGATAGTAATAATGCTGAACCAGTTAATAATGGTCGTTGTTGTTATTGGTGCAATTTAAATGTTGTTATACCAGCTAGATTGGAGATAAAATGATTGAAATATTATTAATGCTATTTGTATTCATTGGCACACTCGCAACAATTGTATTAATTATGTGTGGTCGTCAATTGAGAAATAATGATGATATTATTAATAGATTAAATTCTAAAATAAAAAAACTTGAAGATGAAAAAGATATGCTAGAATATTGGCAAAAAGGAGGATAAATATGTTTCTAACAAAGAATAAACAAAGTAAAAGACATAAAAGAAAAAAGAATATTGCTAAAAATAAAAGAATTAAAAGGGCTCAAAGAAAATATGTTGAGTCTGCACCTCGTGTTAAACTACGAAAAGCTGAAGAAAAAGCTCGTAAGATGGCTAAGGTTAGAGAATTATATGGTACGCAGCCACATAAAACTATTAATAATAATAAGGCTGTAAGAAAATCATTCATTCAAAGAGTTAAGGATAAAATAACTGGGGGCGACAAATGATAGAAGATTATAAAGATTTTGAAGAAATAATGGATAGAGTTGTAGCCAATGTTAGTGCTATGATGGATAGTATCTCAGATATTATTATTGATGATATTTATAAAATCTATTCAGAAAGATATAATCCACCACCTCCAAAAAAATATATAAAGACAGCATTTTTTCTATGGTGCTTAAAAGTTGGTAATGATTTTGGTGAAAAAAATGCAGAAAAACTTAAACAATTAAATGCAGAAAGGTTTGACGCATGATAAAATTAAAAGAAATAAACAATAAAATTTTAGATATGATTGTTACTAATGTAAAAGTAGTTTTACCAGATTTATCTTTAAATGATGAACAAATCATTAGAGATAACTATTATATCAAAACCCCCTCTTGGGATGGATTAAGTTCTGGAGTAAAACATTTAGTCCATTTAGCAAGTGTAACTTCAATGGAACACTACAAAGAAGAATTGTGGGCTGGAATTAAAAATGAAAGAAAAAGGAACAACAATGAATAAAGCAGAAATAATGTGGTTGGCAGTAAATAAAATTATTGAAACATATGACCAACTTGTTGAAAATTTATATGAAGGGAATGTTCAAGACAATCGGTTTCTTGAAGGAAAAATAGCATCATATAAAGATATTATATTTAATAAAGAATCAACTTCTGAATAAAAATTTGAGAGTACGTCATGATAACACAATTTGAATTCAGGGGTGGTTTTCCTGATTTCTTATTGCACTCTCAGGGGTGCGTATTCCTTTCCGTATCCCCAAAAGAAGAGGGGCAGTTCCTTTGTTGCCTGTCGGTTAAAGCGATTTCCTGACAGGTTATGTTAGCCGCCCCTCTTCAAAAATTTGATTCAAGTTCTTCATACAATCCTTCTTGAATAAAACACACCGTGTATCTTGAATCATAAGCAGGTCTGATTATTGGACTCATTTAACTTATTCGACCTGCTAGCTGTGGGGGCGGTTTAAATGTTTAGTGGATTCATTGAAATTATTCAACACTAAATATTTAGCCCCCACTTAAATTTAACTATGCAGAGGGAACTGGGTAAACCAGAGTAGTGGACAAATAAAGTGACTGAGTGTCCGAATTGCTGAAGTTTTGGGAAGCACACTTCTTTATTTAGGTTGTGGTGGACTAGGTTGAAAAACACTAGTCGTGTACGCATAGTTATAATGGTGCTGAAGCGTAGAAAATTAATGTTGATAACAAGTTGTAGACTTAGTCAATTATATACAAGATTGTAGACATTAAATCCTGACGAGGTTATATCAGCTTAAAGACCAGAAAACATTTGCGTTATGCAGAGTCGCCAAATCGTTATAACAGACACTCGGATGGATTAAGGTAGTGGGGTTGTTGAGAGCCCTCCAAACGTGGATAATATTACCTGCCACGAACATCCGAGAAGATTTCATTAAAAAAAAGGAGATTATAATGGAAAAAAAGAAAACAATGAACACAACAGATAAAAACTTCTTCTGTAAAGAAGTAGATAAAATAGCTTTAGATTTAATAGAAGATAATTGTACAATTGACCCTAGAGAAGATGATAAAGCTTTTTATAGTGGAATTGTTAATTATATCAAAGGATTATTTAATGATAAATCATCAGCAAAATTTTGTAAAGAAATTTTAGTTAATATAATTATTCCAGAAATTGTAAAAAATATCAACAATAATGTTAATAATCATTTTTATTATCATAATACTCATTATACTGAGAAGAATTTTTCTGATAAACATTGTAATGAAAGAATAAATGTTAAGCATCTTATTCCAGAATTTAAAATGTTAGAAAAAGGATTAAATGATTTAAGAAAAGATAAATATGATTTGTTAAAATTGACTGAAAAATCTATTTTATCTAGAGCATCTGAAATCAAAAGTTCAATTAGAATGGATAATGTAGAGGAAACATATGGATTACCTCTTAATTTAGTACTTAAAGAATTTAAACAAACTGAGTTTAAAATAATGAATGATAAATCATACAGAAGTAAGGTGACATCAGAATTAATCAGAATACAAACTCAGGGAGCTAAATCATGAATCATAGAAAAAAATTAAAAATAAAAAAGAAACATATTGATAAAGGTACTAAAGGTTGTCAATCTACTTGTGCTATTGCATTAGCAATTAAAGATTATTTTACAGGTTGGAATGCAGTTAATGTTGTAAGTAGTCAAGCTGAAATAATTTTTGCAAGAAAAGATGAAAGAACATTTCACACTGGTAGATTAATGATATTATTTGATGAAAGAACTTCAGACTGGATTGAAATGTTTGATGATAAAAATACTTTTGGAGAAGTCGAACCTTTTACATTAAATATTGAATACAATACTTTAAAAGCTACAGCAGAAGATTATGATGAAAATGGACAGATAAATCCGACATTTGCATATAGAAGTGATTTAGATTATAAAAAAAGTTATGGCAAAAGTAATTTACCAAAATTAGGAGCTTTATAAACCAACACATACCAAAGGAGAATATCATGAGCATAAAAGTAACAAATACAAATAAAGACTATCCACCTCAAACTCTTATTGAAGATAAAATTCTTTTATTATTAGTAATGAAAGGATTTAATCCTGAAAGAATTGAATTTAGAGGTGAAGAACAGCGTTATGTTAGAAATGATTATTGGAAATCCATAGAAATGGAAATATTAGAATATATTTGTAAACACACAAATGTATACTTTTCTGAAATAGCTGTAGAAGATGAAGACTGTGGTTACTTATATGCTTATGATATTAAAAGAAAAAAAGATGGAATGGAGTATAAATATGTTATTGTGTGAATTTTGTGGAGTTGTTATTAGTAATAATGGTTCAGAAGTACATTATGATTTATGTGGAGATGAAGATTGCCAATTAAAAGAAGAGGAGTAAAAATGAGAAATATCTTATTTAAAGAAGAGCTTGAACAGGTAATTGAAGATATATTTGTTAGCTATGTTGACCAAGATGGTTCTAGCAGCAGAGAAGAGCTTTATAGAGATAAACCTGAAGACCATTTTTCTATATCTAGTGCAGGTAAATGTTTTCTTGAACAATCTTGGAAATATATAAATACTACACCAACTAATAAACCAGATGCAGATGGATTCAAAAGGATGAGAGATGGAACTCAAATGCACGAAGATTTAAATAAGGCAATTAAATGGGCTACAGCAGAAAACTTTGACAATTGGAATGAATTGTATGAAAAAAGAACAGAAAAGTATGTCAAACTACAAGATGTTCCTGTTCATGGACATTATGATTTAGCTTTAATCAATCACGAGAAAAGACATTTCTTAATGGTAGATTTTAAAACAGTTTCTACTTGGGTGTGGGCTAGTGTGAAAAAAGACCCTAAAAGGAATCATAAAATGCAAGTCTACACATATGCATTGGGATTGGCAGAAGAACTTAAAAAACAAGAACTTAAAGACTACACATTTGAGTGTTTTATCTTCTATATAAACAAAAATGATATTAAATTCCATGTTACCCATGTTCAAGAAGATTGGGAAGAAATGGCACTATCATATTGGAATAATTTAGTGCATTTCAAGGATAATGAGAATTTAGATGATATTAAATATAAGCACGGTTCTTTAGCATATATTGAACTACTTGCTAGATATAAAAGTCTTGAAATGAATGGTATGATTGGTGGAGTTCCATTTGCAGCTTGGGAATGTCAATATTGTGATTTTCAAGATATGTGTCCAAAGAAACAAGAAAAACCTAAACCTAAAAGAAGGAGAAAATAATGAAATATTGCATAGCTAGACCTATAAATGGTATACCTATTAATGGCAATGAATATGTTCTAAATGATAAAAAAGAAATCATGGAATTTGATTCAAAAGTAGCTTGTTTAGATTATATAAAAAAACATATTGATACTGATGAACCAGAATATTACTTATGGGAAATACCTGATGAAGGCAGGGATGGGTATGGTATTATTACTAAATCTGGTTATAGACCAGAAAGAGATGATGGGGAACCTACAACAGCAGATGAATTTAATCAGGAGGAAGAATGATACAAGTAACTGATGATGGATTTATACCATTTTTAAGATGGTTAGTAAATGATAGGCAATATAGTGCAAATAATATTATTAATGTGGTAGATAAGCCACATTCTTTTAAATTAGAATATAATCAATATCTGGAGGAAGATGATGAGTAAAATAAACACTTTTAATAAATTAAATAAAGTAAATATAAAAGAATATATTGAACATAAAGGTCAATTTATGTATTTAAGCTGGGCACACGCTGTAGAAGAAGTATGTTCAGTAGAACCTGAAACCACTTGGGAAGTTCATGAATATGAACAAGAAAATGGTTTATTAGCACCATATATGAAAACAGATACTGGATTTTATGTAAGAGTAACAGTATGGGTTAATGGAATTGCAAGAAGTCAAACTCATCCAGTTTTAGACCATAAAAATCAACCAATTGCTAAACCTAATAGTTTTCAAATTAATACATCTATACAAAGATGCTTGGCTAAAGCTATTGCATTACATGGTCTTGGACTTAGTTTATTTTATGGAGAAGATTTACCTAAAGATGCTAAAGAAGAAGAAAAGAAAGCTTTAATGCTAACAGATAAAGAAAAGACAGAGCTAGTAAATACTGCTAAGAAAGTAGGAAGAGAAGAACAAGTACAGAAATTAATTAAATCAGGAGAAATTAATAAAAGCAATTTTGATAAAAGCTTAGACAAACTCAGAAGCGAAGATGCAAAAAAAGCATAACTGAGTTATTTTAATAAACAAAATGGAGGAACAATGGTAAATCCTATTGCTCAAATCACAAAAGAACAAGCTGATGCTCTTTTAGAAGCTGGTCATGTCACTAAAAAAGACTATGAAAAGTGGGAAAAGAACGGAGCTATTAAACATCCAAAACGAGCTGCTCGATTGACTCAAATGAAAACACCAGAAGATAAGGTTGTAAATCCTACTCTTGTGTTCAGAGGAGGTAGGGGAACTACTGATAGTAAAGCGATGCAAGAGATGAGGGTGAAATTTAGCAAACTTGCACTTGAGTTTGATGAAACTGAATCAATTAACAAATCTAAAAATGGGAGTAAATAATGCCTATATTCTTTGATGAAAAAGAAAGAACCGAGTGGAAAGAACAAAGTCTACCCGGTCATATATCTGAAGTTAAAAGCAGACCAGTAAATACTAAGTTTGGTAAAGCTACTGTAGTTGAGCTTGAGGTAACAATTGGTGGAAGTACACTTGATAAATTTGAAGATGGTGAATCATATGAAGGTGAAACATTATTGACTCGTGGTGTATTTCTATATACAGATAAAGCTCAATCTGGATTAAATAGGAATTATTATCAGTTATGTGAATCTCTCGAAGTTCCAATTGAAGAGATTGAAGTAGAAGGAAAGATGATGAAATCTATGCCTGACATAATTGAAAATTCAAATTCTGTTGTTGGTCTACCTGTTCTTGTTGAAGTAAAAGAAGAAAAGTGGACAAATAAAGAAGGCGAAGAAAGGTCTACTTGGAAGGCTTTTACTATATTAATTAGAGATGGTGGTAAAAAACGAGATTTTGACGTACCATTCTAATGAAACAAGTAGACGATTTTTCATGCAGAATAGAGAAGGAAGAAATTTCTTTATTGTTAGATGCTATTAAAACAGCAATGACATTATTTAGATTAATAAATCTACCTATTCTTGATGAAAGAATATTACAACTTCAAACTATTTATAAAAAAATAGAATCTTCTATGGAAAAAAGTTTTCAGGAAGATTGAAGTAGAGGCTGATAGGGGGAAACTGGTTGGCGTTAGTTTCCCCCATTAAACAAGGAGGATTAAATGGTAAATCATAAATTAGGAATTGCTCATATTGAAAAATATTATGGTACAAATGTATCTATATTAGAATTAAATAAAATTATTGACTGGACTAAATGTGCTTATACATACTTACATGAAACTTTTACTGTTATTGATAAAATTATAATATATTATATTTATTTTAAAAGGAGGGCAAATGGGTAGATATTATTCTAAAGCAGAAATTAAATGGGCTGTAGATATAGCTATTGGAGATGATGGATTTAGAGGCAAAGAAGTTATAGAAATATTAGAAGCTGAAGATAAAAGACTTAAAAATCAAATCCAAAGGAGAGTTTCATGACTAAAAAAGAAATAAAACAAATTTTTAAAAATGAAGGCGTTCAACTTGGAGCTGGTACAATAGAAATAATAGAAGATGAATTAAAACGAAAAGTAAGATGGATGGCAAAATGTTGCTATCATGGAAATGTAAAAAGATTAACACCTGATTTAATGTGGGTAGCATACAATAAAGGACAGAACACATGAAGATATGTCCTATTTGTGGTTTTAATGAAGGATATGTTTATGATTATGGAAAAGAAATAAGAGAGCTTGAAAAGAAATTTACACCTCAAACTAGATTGCTTATAAGAAAGATTGGAAAACAAATATCACTTTCAATTACTAGCGAAAATAATAAAAAGAAATATTGGATGTTTTTAAAACAAATAGAAAGAACAGATAAACGCTCAATAACAAAAGGATTAGATACATTTTACAAAAGAGGACTATGGCTTGAAGGAAAAGGATTTAGCTACTTAGCTGTTATAATAAAGAATGCATATAAAAATAGTGAAAAAAGGCTCAAGATTGAGCGTAAAGTTAACGGAACAACACCGCCAATAAAGGAGGCAAAATGAACATAAAAACAGCACTTAAACCAATAGATAAAGGTTGTTTAAAATCAACATTATTTCCAGTAGAGGAAGTACCAGCATATTGGGGATTAAACAAGAAGAATATGTCAACAGAACATAAATTCATTGTAAGAAAAGATACTAATGAAGTAATTAGTTGCATGACAAATGATTACAAATTGGTTACCAATGAAGAAGTGTTTGAAAAAGCAAATGATTATATTTGTAATTTGAATGGAATATTAAGTGAAGCACAAACATTTAAAGATGGTGCAGTTACTCAATACAAGTGGGTATTCCCTGACTTTCCAATTGATGTTGGTAGATTAAGAGATGCTAAAGATATAGTATATCCATCTGTAGATATTATAAATAGTTATAATGGTACTGTTGCATTAACTACAATGGCAGGTCATTGGAGACTTGTTTGTACAAATGGTGCTATTATTGGAGTTATTATACAGAAGGGTAAAACTAGACACTTGAATGGTATGATGGATATTAGTAAATTAGAAAAGAACATAAAAGAATCTGTTGATTCAGTTCATTCTCATTTCGGACATTTCGCAGCTCATTTGCAAGAAAAGAAATTCAAGCTTGTTACCGACTTGCCTAAAATCATGTCCTTTTTCCCTCACGAACAAGGCGATTACATAGTACAAAAGATATTATCTGAAAAACCTACTAATTGGTGGGATTTATATAATATCATTACAAATGTCTTTACGCATCACTCTAGTCGTAGTCATAGAACTGTGCGTGAAAGAGAAGGTGGAATATTTAAAGATGTATTGAAAATGAGTGGCTACGAATCTAAAGACTCGGAGGTCTATATAGCATGAAAGAATCTAGTGGAACTGTTTACCCATCTGCTGTCGAAGCTGAAGATGCATTGCTTGGTTGCCTATTAACATCGAATGAATTGCTTAATGAAGTTATGTCAATTGTCAAAACACCTGAATACTTTTATGATAAGAATAATGCTTATATATATAGAGCTATATTAGAGTTACATCAATCAGAACAAGATTTTGATATGGTAACTATAAGTAATCATGCTAAAGAAAATAAATGGAAAGAGTTTAATGTTTATGCTATGACTGGTTTGTTAGAATCTGGTGGAATACCATCAAATACTGAAACATATGCTAAAATTATTGCTGAAAAATATGTTCAACGAAAAATGCTTGAAAATGTATATAAGTTAGAAGAAGCATCAAAAGATAATACTATAACAGCTAATGAACAATTAGTAGCTCATCAAAGATTCTTAGATGAACTAACATCCTTTCAGCCTACAAAGAGTATGAAGTTTGGAGACATTGTAGATAATGCAGTAGAGACAATGACTGAAGATACACAGATTATACCATTTGGAATAGATGCATTAGATTCACCTGCTGGTGGAATGACACGCAAGGAAATAACAATACTAGGTGGTCGTCCGGGTCACGGTAAAACTACTTTAATGTTAAATTGTATGTTGTCTCTACTTAATAAAGGTTACAAAGTAATGGTATTTAATCGTGAAATGTCTAATCCAGAAATGATAAAGAAAATGGTAGTTCATCAATCTGAATTACCATATGCTGCCGTAAGAAGAATGACACTAGACGATAAACAACAAACTCATTTCGATGCTACAATAGAACACATGAAAACAAATGGCTTTGAAGAGAATTTGCTTATGTATGATAATGTTCGTGACCTTGCTACTACGCTAAGAGAAATACAAAGACACAAACCAGATGTAGTTATTGATGATTATATTCAATTAATACGAGTTGATGATGTTGGTGGTAGAAGGTTTGAAATTGAACGTATTCTTGTAGATTATAAATGGATGTGTAAGAAGGTTAATTGCTCTGCTTTAATCTTATCTCAATTATCAAGAGATATAGATAAAAGAATGGAGCCTGAACCTAGATTGTCAGATTATGCAGAAAGTGGTGTAATAGAACAAGTTGCTGAAACAGCTATGTTTGTATTTTATGGTTATAATTTTGACCATGAAGAATATCCACAATATGAATCAAAAATAATAACAGCTAAGTCTAGATATGGTGAGATAGGTTCTTATTTAGTAGGCTTTAATGGTAATAGATGTAAGTTTTATGATTCTATGGAAAGTGCAATGAGAGATGAGCAAATCAAATCAAGAATGGAAACAAACTAATAAATTATTAAAAAGAATTGCTAAAGCTCAGTTTGATTATGTTCCTATAGATACATCTGTTGCTATAATAAGGAAGCATTGGGGGTGGGGCTCATTATTAAATGCCCCCATTCCAACGCTTTATAAAATAATAAGTGAACATCAAAGAGCCTATTTGGCTATAAAGGAGGGCAAAAGTATGCCATACCCATTTAAAAAAAAGGAGGTAGACAATGGGAAAACTAAAAGAATATCTGATGACAATGGAAGAGATAAATCCAGAAGAAAATCAGGAACCAATACCGACTCATCTTCAAAAAACAAAGAGATATGAATTTGGTCACATTGTAATTGAAATGAATGAAAATACAAAGTTCCAGATAAGTACAATAAATTTTTTAAAGAAGAATACGATGTAGATGTAGATGAAAATGGACCTTTTATGGTGAGTGTAGAATGATACAGAAGAAATTTGGTTACAGTACAAGAGAAAAAAAAGTATTTGATAATGTAGTTGAAAAGAAAAAACCTAAGTTTCAATATGAAAGTTTAGATGACCCTAAATACATTCAAGATAGAGATGAATTATTAAGGGAAGGTGGAAACGGTTGGTGGTTAGAAAAAGAAAGGCATAGAAATGGCAAGTCCAAATAAAATAAAAGGTAATAACTTTGAGAGAGAAGTTGTCAATGATGCTAGAGCTTGGGGATTAGAAGCTGAAAGAGCTTATGCTTCAAATGGAAAATCATTAGGCTATCATGAAGAAGTTGATTGTACAATTGGTAGTGAAGTCAATAGATATACAGTTCAATGCAAAAGAAGAAAGAAGTTAGCATCATTTCTTAAATGCGATAATGCTGATATTGTAGCTTTTCGTGAAGATAGAGGTGGTACTTATATGCTTATACCAATTGGAACATTTCTAACTTTAATGAAAAAGTTGGAGGGTTAATGAAAATTAAAGATAATACTGGTAATGAATTGCTTATACATGAAAGAGGAGTTAACCTTATATTAGCTAGTGATAAAGTAGAAAGAAGAATATTCCAAGTGCAAGGTGGACAGTTAGTTAAGTATGTTAAGCCTCAGAATATTATGAATGCAGGTAAGAAGATTGGTTTTAATTATAAAGCATTACAAGTTATTAGAGAAAGATTAAGAAAGAAATATATGTTCATAATACTTGGAAAGAAAAGATACAAGCTACCGATTGATGAAGTAATAGAAAATGGTGAATTCCTATATTTTAAAAAGGAGGGATTCGAACTGCAAATCTTCTATCCTGTTAAAGGATTAGATAAATACAAAATGGGAGGATAAATGAAAGAAAATGATTTTCAAGTAACTTGGAAATTTAAATATGGAAATGATTGGCTTGGTACTTCTTGGCTAGAAATTAATCGTGGAGATTTAAATCAAACTAGATTTCAAATAAGCATATTGTATATTAAATTAGCTTTTCAAGCAAATGGCATTCAGCATATAGGATTAGACTTAATGTTCTTTGATATTTTTGCACTTAATATAGGTGCAGAGGTATTAACATGAATTTAAGTTTAGAAGAATTAATAATAGAATTAAAGAAAGTTAAAAGATTAATAGATAGACTTATAGAAATTCTTTCAAGATAAAAACGCTAGTCGCCTATTGCTGCGGCTACCGCTTCAGTAACCCCTGCTATTGCATCTCCAAACGGAGCTATTTTAGATAATTGTCTAAGATTTCTTTTTTGAATATCATCATCATCAGAAAAAGTATTCCATATGGCTAATGCCATTGAAACAACTGGAGGTGCAATAGCATATCTTATTGACCTTTTTACCCTATCTTCATCGTCTTCATCCATATCTATGAGTCCAAGTGCAAGTAATCTTAATACAAGTCCAAATGTATATACTTGTAGCCCACCCCCTCTAATTCCAAAACCACTTAAAAATTGTTGAGTTCCACCAGCTACACTAGCTATTGCTCCAGCAGTACCTCCTGCAATTCCTAGTTCAGCTAATACAAAAGCTAAAGTAGCGTAAGCTCTCCAAGTAAGCATTACTGCGTTTCTTTCTTCAGGACTATCCCATTTACCCTCTGCTCTTCTTTTTAATGTTTTTAATGGAGCCGTAGCAAAAAGCTTCGAACCTTCTACTGCTTTTGTCCACCAGCCTTCTCTAGTATCTTCTAATGAATCAAAATAATTCATCATTATTCTTCCCTCAAAAACTGATTGCTTCCAAGGATATTGTTTGTATTGCATTAATAATTTACCAGCACCTTGAAAAACTAATGGTAAACTTGATGGAGTTATGCCAAACATTACAGCATCTGTATATCTTGTTGCAAAATCTATAGCTTTAGGGTCAAGAACTTCATACATTTGACTTATTCCACCAAGCATCATGTATAATTGTAATCCTTCAGTCAAAGCTGACTCTCTATTATTTGATTCGGAACCTGCAAAAGTCATAGGAATATCTTTAGCTTTATCTCCCATCATATCTTGTATCTCGCCTATAATCCAATTTTGTTTTAACTTATAAACTAAAAGCTTATTTACCCTTGCTTTTCTATCTTGACCTACAATTCTTGAAATCATTCTCTTAAGATATTTCTCATCGCTTTTTATTTCATGTTCCTTCATTCCATTGTATGCTAATATTTTTAAATAATCTTTTCTTAAGTTTATCCACTTATTTGAGGTTAAAGCATTTTTAAGTTCTGTTAAATTTGATTTAGCTCTCTCATTGTTTGCTCTCCAAATAACAATATCTAATCCATGAAGTTCACCTTCTTTAAAAACTTCATTATATAAATCATCTAAATCTTTTCCTTGTAATTTAGCTTTCTTTTTTAAATACCAATTTTTTAATCTTGCTTGTAATATTCTTCTTTCATTTCCGAATTCGTGTACATATACATTTGGAACTAAAATTGAATTCAAACTAATATCTACTTCAGCACCTGCTAAATAATTATTATAAACAGACATAAAATCTGTTACTGCTGATTTTCTAAGTACATAATCATATAAAGTCATTTCCTCTGTCCAATCATCTGGCAATGAAGTTTCTGGTATGCCTTGCTCAATTAAATCTTTTTTATAATTATCTCGCATATACTGCCTTAATGGCTGAGTATGCTTTCTTGTTTTAGTCTGCCATATATTTAATTTTTGTGTTAAGTTTTCAAATGAAGGAAAAAGTCCAAGGAGTCTACTACTTATATATGAATTTATCATTTGAAATGATATTTGAGCAGATGAATCACTAATATTATCAAAGCCTAAAGACCTTAATACTTTAGCAATTCCAGCAGAAAAATAAGGATTGTCTGCATAATAATCATTGTGACCCAAAGCTAATTTCATTCTAACATTCATCCAATCTCTTGCTGATGGAGGTGCGTTTCTTAATGATTTTAAATAATCAATCTTAACTTTCATTAATTCTAAATTTCTAGCAGTTTGCATAAAATAATCATTAATAAGTGATGGGTCAGTTATTCTATCTAATGGGTCAAATATATGTTTACGAGTTTCACCGAATACAGTTTGCTCTGCTATTCTCATTATCCTTGCTTTTTCTTCGCTAGGTGGGTCAAAAAAAATGTCTAGTATCCTACCTATTGATAGCATTGATTCGTTAATTTGTCTAATTCTATCATTTCGTACATTAATATCAGCTAATAACGCACCTCTTTCTTTAGCTGCTTCTTTACTTTGACTTGTACTAAGGTCTTCTAATTCATATTGAGCTTCTTCTATATCACTAGTTAAACCCTTTTTAATTTCATTTAAATTTTCTAATTCTTTTGTAAAGCCTTCGTATCTATATCCATCAGTCCATTGATTTGGATGATAAAGTCTTACATTATTATCTTTACTATCATTCATTCTTAGCCCACCATAAACTGTACCCATATATTTAGTACCTGTATATATCTGACCTTCCATACCTTGATACATATTTAATGTAATAGCTTCTCTATCAAGTATATCATCTAAATAATTCTTTGCTCTTTCAGGGTCATTTTCAAACTGAGGATTAATTTTTAATAAATGCCTTATTGTTTTTTGCATTTCTGCTTTCATTAAAGAATCATTTTGTACAAAATCTTTTTGAACTTGTTTATAATAAGAACCTAAGCTAGTCTGAGTATTTAAAACATAATTTCTTAAAGCTTCTTGTACATCTATTTCTGTATTGTATTTAGGTGGAGAATTTTTAGAACTCATCATTTTATATTGAGTATATTCTCTAGGTTTACGTTTTAATTTACTGTGAGTTTTAATTGTACTTGAAGTTGCTTCCATGTAGCCATTGTCAATCATTCTTCCTTCTTGCACTACTTTAATATCTTCAACATTATAACCATTTAAACCTAACCTGTGATACTTTTTGTGACCTTTTGAATCTGTACTTTCCTTACCTATAAAATAAACAAGAGTGTAGCCTTTTGTGTCACTAGTAGCTCTATTATCGTAAACCATTATATAGTGATACCTTTCACTACCGTCTTTAGTCTCCATAGAATGCACATTAGTTCTGTCTGGAGGTATTCCTTTTTTACTTGGAAAAGAACCCTTTTCTATTTTAGAAAATTTAAATTTATTATTTAAATCTTTTCTTACTTTTTTATTTTCTTCAGATTTCATATTCTTAGGAATTGGCATTATTTTTATTTGACGAACTTGACCATCCATCATTCTACTTCCTAATTTATTATACTGGTCTAAAATAATTTCTTCTTTTTCTTTAGCTGTATATTTTTCAAAACCATTTGGAACATCGTCTAACATTATATCAGATATTCTTATACCAGCAATTTTACCAGCATCAATTTGTAACTGTGAAAGAACCTGTTGTAATCTACTTGCATCTTTTTTACGTCTTTCAAACCACTTCATAGTATATGAAGCTACCTTTTTTTGAAGGTTGGTTAATCCATTTACAACTTTAGCTACTGAACCAGTTTTATCTAATAAATGAGCAGTAACAATTGGGTCAGAAATATATTTAGCTTTAAGAGTTAATTCAGGTGCAGAATCAGGATTAACTTTTTTATACATTGCTTTATAATCTTTTTCAAAATATCTATGAACTTTAGTATTTATATTTTTTAAAGTTCTTTTTGAAATATGATTTTCTTGAAAATCTAATAAGCTTACATTGTATGGCAATGTGTAGTTAGAAGTATGGTCTATATAAGCTCTTAAAGAACTAACTATTTCCTCCACTTCAATCATAGGCTGTTCATTTAAAGAGTCTACAATTTGTTTTTGTATGTATTCAATTGTATCTTTGTGTACTTCACTTATATTGGGGTCACCAAAGTAATCAACTACTGTGTTTTTTATAGATGCCCTAACTGCTGTAGCTTGTGCCTTTGTTAGATTCGCCCCTTGTAAATCTAATTGACAAGCATTCTTTCCCCCTTTAACTACATCTAGTTTAGCCACAATATTTCCTCATTACTTTTTCTATCTTTCCAGCAATATCATATTGAGCCCTTGCTTCTGTTTCGCTCTTAGCTCTAGCTTCTGCTTTAGACCAATGCTGTGAAAACTTATTCATAATTTCTGAAAATATTTTCTCATCTAATAATTCTTCTGGTGGAAAATAAGTATCATTCCTTCTATTCTTTTCTTGGGCACTTGAACCAAACTGAGTCATTGTTCTTACTTGTTTGGTTCCTAATCCAAATGTAGCTAATGGTACAATTATTGGATAATCTTTTATTGTTAAGTTTCCTAATATACTTTTAAGAGATTTATTCCCCAATGCTTTTCTTATAGCGTTTTGTCTAGACTCAGGAAGCATTTCAACAAGTGGTTTATCGCCATTATAAAATGGTGCAAAAAATTCTAACATAAGATTTTTAACATCACTATAATCATTTGTTTTAGATGTTATATTATAATCTGCATCACCTTTTGTTACTTGCTCTCTAAATTTAGCCATCATTGTTTGTAAAGCATATGTTAACCATTTTGATGCTATAGATACTTTTTTCAAATCTTTTTTAGGAACACTATTAAATGCAGTCTTTAAATGCTTTTCTAAAAATATATTCTCTCCCTTAGCATTATCCTTAACCAGTTCTTCAGCAACTGATAATTGAACGCTTCTTGTTATATCTCTATTAGATTGCAATGGAACTTCTCTACCATATTTTTTAACAGCATCACCATATTTCATTAATATCTTTTCTTGTATTGTTTGATTTGGTTCAGCATTTAATTTTATTAATTGAAAGCCATCTTTTTTAGCTTTGTCTGTTATGGTGTCATTGATTCTTTGCATAATTTTATCTGAGTAGCTAAGAGTATCTTCTTTGTATAAATCTTTTAGTCTTTCAGCTTCTTTAGGCATTACTCCAATTGGTAACCTAGCTCCTTTAGTACCTCTTAGTCTTAGCATAGAACCCCAAGTTAATTCTGATTTAAACTTGTTCATCATTCTTGATAAATCTTCTGCTTCAATTCTATTTCCATCTCCATCCACTATAAGCTTTTGAATAATTTCAGTAGATACATTTTCAAGACCCCAAGCTTGTAGTAATCCAAACTTAACATCATCAACTGTAGCCTGTACCATATTTGCTATAAACTTTGTAGGAGTAGTTCTTAAATAGTAAGTATTATTTTCAGTAAGTTCTTCATCGGATTTTACTTCTACAAGTTTTCTTTCCTTTCCTTCTATTTCTAGTCTTACTATTGAATCTCCTTTATCTAAAAACTGTCTATTCTTAATTGCCTCATTTGTTATGTCTAATGGTGCAAAATCCATATCAATAGATTCTTTACTCTCTACTGGTCTAAAAGAAATTCTTTTATTATTGGTAGTAAAAATACCATTTATTTTTTTAAACAATATATGCTGATAAAAAGTAACAGCGTTAACTACACCACCAATATCATTTGAGCTAACCATATTTCTATGTAAATAATTATGTCGTTCATGTGGACTTAAGACATTCCCTGCTTTTTCAGTTAAGAAAACTTCAAGAGCTATTTTTGATTGAAAATTATTATCAATAAAATTAGTAATATCTTTTAAAGCTTGTAGTTCTTTTCCTTCAAAAAATAATAAGTTTAATTTATCACCATCATTATCACCTTGAATAATTTTATAGGTGTACTTAGGATTTGTTACAATAAACTGACCATCAGCAGAATCAAGTTCGACAACTTTTAAAACTCTAAAAGCACTAGGGTCAGTAATTGGTTGTCTTAATCCAGTTACTTCAAGTGGATTTATTTTTAAAAATCTATTTATTCTTTCTAGGTTTCCATCTGAATAACTAATTCTTAATCCACCGGTAGCAGTACGACCTATTAAACTTGGAATAATTCTCTTAGCTATATCATGTTCATCTTTTGTAAAGCCATGAAGCCTATAATAATTTTCATCTGCTGCTTTTCTTATATGATATACTGCTTGATTGTAAACAGTTCTATTACTTCTACTAACTCTAATCTCATCCTCTTTTAACTGTCCAGTTATATCCCCGACTACATAGCCCATTGTTCCATAACCTTCTCTACGACCTTGAAATGCCATGTTCTTTATAAATTTATTTATAATACCTTTTTCTAAATCTTGAGCATAGTAATGATGTTTTATCCAATCTGGTTTCCATCCATATTTTTCAGCTAATGCTATAGCATTTACTAAATTACTATTGTTCATTAAATCCATTCTATCTGGAGACTCTCTAAATTGTTGCATTAATCTTGCAGGATTTTCTATAGCTTCAAATGCGTATTCAATACCAGTTTCAGTTCTATTTAAATAAGCATCTTCTATAATAGAATAATTATTCATCATTTCTTCATTATTCATTAACAATCCATACAACTTAGGAAACCAATTCATTGGAGAAGGAGCTGTTCTTTTTGATTTATTTGTAGAAAAGTTTTGTATTTTTCTTGAATCTTCAGGTATGGTTTTAACATATGAACTTTTAATACCATCAGATTGATTATGATAATTAACTTTTAATTCTTCAGTAGTACCTAGAAAATCTATTATCTCTCCTTTATTCTGTGGTAAATCTGATATAATGTTTACTATACCAGATGAATCTTTTTCACTATGAGCAACTAGTGTATTGCCATCATACCACTCGACACCTTCTCTTACTTCTGTTTCTAATGCTTTTACTGTTGTAATGCCAGTTCCATCTAAATCTCTGTGATAAAGAAATGACTTTACTTCGTTTACTATATTAGCACCTAATTGTCCTTTAGTTTTTTGATTAACATTTCCACTCTTCCAGAGCTGACCATTAAATCTATATTCCTTTGAACCTGTTTCAGCATAGTCTCCAAAGATTTCTAAATTCCTACCTTGATACTTCATCTTTAAAGTACTTAAGGGAATAGCTTGAATTTTAATATCACCATACCCACTAAGTGCAGTACCTAATGCATAAGGAATAGACATTCTTTTATAATTGTTTTCTAAATTTTTTAATCCAGTTTTATAATAATCATTGTGCCATATCTCTTTATTAAACTCGTGAGTAGTTATAATCTGTTCTGCTACTGCTATCTCTGGAGTAAACCAATCTGGAACACCTTCTAGAGACTCACTATTTTTTACAAATTGTATTGCACTTTCATAAAAACTTCTATAAGTACTTGAAACTTTATCTCCTTTTATTTTATGTTCAACTGGTTGAGATAATGTATCATCTACAAAATCTAATATTTCTTGTATATTTTCTTTTGTAATTGCACCAGCTTTAAATTCTTTATTTAAATACCCCTTTAAATCTTTAGCCCATTCAGTATACTGAGGCATAATTTTAGTAAACACAGTTCTAGCATTGTCACCCGGCTTACCACTAACCATTACCTCTCTGTTTTCAAAATTAATTTTTATTTTTTTCTTTCTATTGACAGCATTTACCAATCTAGTCCAAGACGGAAATCCCTCATAGCCTAAAATACTTCTAACAATTTCATCTTTAATCCAAGAGCCTAATGGATATATTGCTCTCTTTGAAGTTTTTAATGTATCGTATCTTACCTTCTCATCATTTTTTTGTATTACAGTTTTTACTCTAATGACATCACTACTTGATAATTCAGATGTTCTAGAATCATCATATATATCTGTCTTATCATCAATAAAAGTAGAGACTTCAGTTACTGGTATTTGATTATTGTTTCTTGGGTCAATGTTATCTTTAAAATTCTTTTCTGTTTTAGGCATCATTGAAGGGTCAAAGTTACTTCTTTTGCCCATGATTTTGACTGTACCATCTTTATTTCTAGATACTGGTTCAATATTTGAAACAACTCTTTTATTGTGGTTTTCACTAAGTGTAATATTTCTATCTCTATGGTATTGATTTTTTAATTGGTTTAATAATTGATTAGGTATGTCATCTGGTAAATAATTATTGTCTTGTATCCATTTTAAATAATCATCAAAAGCATCATGATTATAAACTTCGTCTCTTAATTCTGATATTTCTTCAACAGATAATATTTTATCAAGATGATTTTGTATTTCATAAATAATCTCACCTATATTGCCACCAATTTTTTTATAATTATTTAAGCTCACCATATCTTCATCTGTATCTCTATCGTCCAAAGACCTTTCAGCTTCATCTATTTCTACATATTCTTGTGTAAATTGTTTAGTTGCTGCTTTAATTGCATTCTTCCTAATGCTTCTATCCCAATTATGTTTGTCTGCTTCTTGAGACATTTTCCTATCTAGCATTTGAAAAGCACTTTCTGGTTCTGGTCTCCTAAACAATCCTCTTCTCCTTCCATGCGTATAGAACATATCAGACCATCTATTTCTAGCCCATCTTGTAAATAAATTTTTAAGCCTAGCTCTTAAACCAGCACTAATGTTTTGCATATTATTAATTATTCTTCTAGTCGAATAAAAGAATTCTTCTCTACTAATATCTGCATATTCTTTAGACAGTTCCCAAGCTCTATCTACTTTAGTAAAGAATGTATCTTCATCAATAATATTATCATTAATCATATCTTCTTGTGATTTTGGTATGAAAGCACTAAAGTCTATAAACCCACTTTCATCTTTAATAGCTTCTACAATATCACTAGCAATTGCTTCAAACTCTTCTTTAAGTTTTGGTTTTAATTCACTTAATCTTTTTTGTCTTTCTTGGTGATATGCATGTTCTATATCCATTTGTTCATCTACTTTTTCATCAACAGTGGCTTGCATCTCAGATTTTATACCATCAAAATCATAGCCTTCAGTTTTTAAAAAATCATTTATATCAGTTGGGTCTACTTGAGCAGCTTCTATTGCTGTTTGATTTAGCCAATGCTTAAATATATAATCATATTTACTTTCACTTTCTTTAAGTATTGCCATATCAACATTATCAGGAAATCCAACAGCATCAGAAATTTCTTTTCCTCTTCCAGTCTGTCTTAAAATAGAAACTAATTCCATTCTTGCTTGTAATTCTTTATTTATTGGATGAACAATTACATCATAAATTTGATTAACCATGTCTATATATTTTTTAATCTTATCTCCATCTGGTGAATCTTGAATATATTCCGAAGTAAAATCTCTAAGCATATCTTCTCTTGAACTATAATTCCATTGCTTTCCAATAAAGTGAAGTAATTCTAAATCTAAATCTTCTGCTTTAATATTTGTATTAAGACCAGAAAGCAAATCATACATAGAAACTCTTGCTTTATTTCTAGCTTCTACATCTTCTGACAGTTCACCTAAAGTAGCAGTATTGTCGTAATCTGGATAAATAATTTTTAACAATCTTTGAAAAGTTAATTTAGTTGAAATAACATCAGGTGCATCAGGACGATAACCATAAAGAACATAATTATTTGTTTCTATAGCAAGATTAACTTCTTCTTCAGAAATACTTTCTACATTATCACCAGTTGTATCTGACCAATCCGGAATATTGTTAGATTTATTTGATTCTATATTTTCATTTATTCGCTGTTGTTCTTCTGTAATTTCATTATCAGTAATAGCATCCTCATTATTATCGCTTAATATTGTACTATTTTTTTTGAGTATATCATCAACGCTTTCTTCACTAGTTGTAGTTTTCTCCTTCTTTTTCTGTTGTTTCTTTTTAATTTTTTTTGATGGAGCTGGAAGACCTTGACCACCTAATGGCATTGTCATTGTATCTTCATCAGAGGTTTCTTTTGTTGTTTGTCCAAGTTTTGATATTATTGCTTTCCCTTTCCCACCAGATAAGTATGGTAATACATGGACATTACCATATATATTAACACTTTCAAGTGGAAATGCAGGTATAACTCTTTGTTCTACTTTACCTGTTTCGGTATTTTTAAACTCAACTTTTAAACCCTGACCTCCTTTATTTATCCCAGTCTCCTTATGGTCTTCATGTCCTAATACTTTAGCAGTTACTGGGCTACCGTCCTTAAATAAATTAAGAATACTTTTTTTAAAGAATCCTTCTAGCTTTACAGTACTGCCTACTGGGTAAACTTCTTTCGCATCTAATTCCCATTTATCTCTGTTTAAATTTTTAGATTTATCTTCTGGTGATTCCCATAAATCATCCATTGATTTAAAGTTTTTTTCATAGCGACTCTCTCTCTTTTTTTCTATGTCTTCTTGAGAATTTCGAACATACCATTTAGGACTTTTCTCACCTCTACTCGCAGTCTTGCCCTTCCCTTTTTTACCACCCGGCATAGTTTTAGTATCACCATATTCTATAACATCTTTTATGTAACTTAATGCTTGTCTCTGACCTGCTTTATCTCCTTCAAAATCTTCTAGTATTGCTGCTTGAATTCTACTTTCTAACTCTTTATTACCTAAGTCTATCTTTCTAGTTTTAGGGTCAAGTTTAGTTCCCGGTTGTCCAAATAATAATCCACCTAGTGTATCAAAAAATTTAGAATCCTCTGGAAGATTATCCATCCCTAATTCAAATTTAGTTTTAAGTGTTCTTGTAATAATATCAGCAACAGCAAATTTTAAATTTACATCATCTTGACTTGTTCCAGTTGCACCTAAAATTTTTCCAACCATGTCTGGAAGAGTATCACCCTTCTTTATATCTAAATCTTTTTTAGACTTAGCCATTTCTAATACTGCATATGTAGTCCATCCATCAAGACCTAATTTAGTTCCATAAGTTCTCCCGACTTTTTTTTGCAATGCTCTAGCTGGTGAATCATCAGCTGTATTACCCATATTACTTATTTGAATTGTTCCCTGAGCATTTAATATCACATCTCGAATCATTTCCTCACCAGTATCGTATTGTTTTTCTGGTCTAGGATTTATATCAGTTACTGGTTGTTCTGTTTTAATGTCACCGGGTAAATCCTCTGGAGGTTCATCCCCAGAATCTCCTACTTTCTTCCAAGGGTCATGAGGATATTTTTGAATAATAGCATCTACTGCTGGTGCTGGAAATTCTGCTTTAACAAATTCTAAATAATCTGGTTCATGCCTCATATAGTCCATAATATTATCTTCCATACTTGCAAGACTTGATTCTCTTTGTTTAGCATCAAGTATTGTATTTGTTTGAATCCTTGCAAATTTTTGAAGTGAGTCATATTTATCACGAGTTGAAAGATTTTCAAACTTTATATCTCTGCGTATATCAGATTTTCTTAATGCTCCCTTAGTAACACCAGACATTAAACCACCAGTAACAATTCCAGATAAAAATGAAAATCCAGATTCACCACTAAATACTTCTCTTCCAAAATCAAGTTCAGGATATAACTCACCATGAAAACCAGTTTGTACTGCTAATTCAGCTCCATGTTGCATCCACTCTGTTACACCCTCAGATAAACTAGCAAGACCAATATCTGCCCCGACAGAACCTCTTCCTTGTCTAATAGCTCTAGAAAATCCAAACCTAGCATTAGATATATCTTTATGTAATCCATTTACAACTGCTGATTGAAGTCCTTTATATTTTGTTCTAGCCATTATTCTACCTAAAGAAAATCTCTCTAATAAACCTGCTGTAACTCCATAAGCACCTGAACTCCACTTAGAAAGTTCAATTGCTTCTTCATCAGAATAACCTAAATCTTTATATCTTCCATATAAATCTTGAGTTAAAGCTCCAGTTTCAGCAGTTATCATAGGTAAAGCACTAGCTATATTAGCTGGAGTTGCTTTCTTACCAGCCCACTTTAAAGCCCGATTAGCTTTTGTTAAATACTTATGACCAGTTTCTCCAAAGCCAAAACCAAATGTCAACATATTTCTATATTTATTAGTGTTCTTTGCGTTATTTAAAACTTTGCCTAGACCTAATGCTCTTCTAGTTCCACCTACTACTGCACCGGGTATTGCACCTACTCCACCTACAACAGCTCCTGCTAATGCTCCTTCTGCCATTCCAAGTGTTAAAGATGGAAGAGCAGCAGTAAGTAGATTAGCTACCTTAGCCATAGCAGTTGCTTTATCACTAAGAAAAGGAAGACCGTTTCTGTTTTGCCAATTTATATAACCTGCTAACTCAGGGTCTCTATTAATAATTTGATTCATTATTCTTCTTGATTTATCTTGAGCAACCAAGTTCATAGGAGTTAAAAAATCTATTTCTTCAGCATTGCCATATTCATTTTCTATCATAGATGAAGCCATCCAATCAACAACTTTTCCAGCTTTATCTGTTAAGTCAGTATTTCCTCCCCAGCTATCAAGCCAAGTATCAAGTTGACTAGCTTGATTCATAATATAATTACCATAACCAGCTATTAATTCTTGACCCATATCTGCAAATTCAACATCTCTATTTTCTAAATGGAATCCTTCTACTTGTCCAGTTTCAAGTGCAGCTGCAATCCAAGGAGTGCTTTCAGAAAGCATATCAAATGCTGTTATATTTGGAATTTCAAAGCTGTCTGCTTTTTTCTTTACGCTTATAAATTCATCGGGATTAACAAAATAATCGCTGTCTGGAGTTAATTCTCCACTATAAGATTTACCAGCTAAATTTTGAATTACATCCCAAAATTCTTCAGTAGAAAAATTTTTATCCATCGCTTTACTTATTCATTTCTGAATTTAAATATTGATTCCAGTCATTATTTATTTGCATTTTAACATTTGTTGATTCTGCTGGTGTTGAATTTGTTTTGAGAATTCCATCAAGACCTTCTAAAATATTTGTAGTGCTAGATGTTGTTTCACCACTAAATAATGATGAACGGAATCGCTTTAAATATTTATCATTTATAAATATATCTTCAATTTTTTTAATCAACATTAATGTTTGTTCAAATCTATTGTATTCAGCAACAGCAGTATTTGTCCGAATTAAGTCTTTAGATTTTTTATCTTTTGCATAATCAATTTCATCTAAATGTATTTCCATTTGGCTAATAATTTGCTCTCTCATATCAGGAGTTGTAAAATGTTTAATAGCATCATCTATTCTAAGCTGACCTGTTTTATCCATTCCATATAAACCTTCTTTTGTAAAAAACTTTTTAGTCATTCTATCATCAACAAAATCTTCATCCATGCGAAGGGCATATTTTTCTAACATATGTTTAAAACCAGCTTTTTCATTTGTAATAAGTTCAATCAAACCCATTTCAGTATTATATAAATTTAGAGCTACATTACTTAAACCTTTGTTTGTAACCTCCTTTATACTAAAATCACCTTCATTCACCCTAGGGAGTCGTTTAATTCCTTCTTTTGTAATTGGATGTATATTATCTACATTAGCTTTAAGTGCATCTAAATCATTTTCTAATGGTTTAAATTTAAAATTAAAGTCATCTTTAAAATTCGTTTTAGCAGATTTTAAAGCATGAGCAATAAAATATGAACCTACTTTACTTGCTTTATAATCTTCTACATTAGCTATTTTTTTTGGTTGTATATTGAGCTGTTCTGAACCATATGGAGTTGGAGTTGCTACTTGGACAGGAACATTCTCTTGTATATTTTCTAGAGGAGCTATTCCTAATGTAGCATCTATTAATGAAGAAGCAAGATTTTTATTTGTACCGCCCTCAGAAAAAGATTCTGCTGTCCAATTTGATTCCATAAAAGTTTTATAATTAGAAACATTTAAATTTCCTTTTTGGTTAAAAAAGTCACTAGAGCTAAAAAGTGCAGTAGAGCCTCTGCGTGTAGGTTTAATTGTTTCATTTATTATGGCTCGACCAGTCTTTACATCACCAGCTTCAAAAAACCTAAGTGAAGTTTGAATGTCTTTTACTTGATTTGGATTAAATATTGTTTTATCTGGTTGCCATCCGGGTTCATTAGGGTCATCTGTACTTTGAAGAACCGATATATATTGACTAAGTTGTTTAGAAAGTTCTTTATTAAATTGTTCAGCATTCTGTTTAGAAACTCCAGCAATATTTGAAAATTCTTGTTGTTTATTATTGAATATTTCATTTGATAGTTTTACTAAACTATTTATATCATTATTTTTCCATGCAGGAGTTTTCCCTAACTGACTCCAAGCTATCCTATTCATATTTTCTTTATCTAATTCAACACCTTGAGATAATAAACCTGAATCTATTTGAGTATTTAACGCATCAATTTGAAATCCTAAAATTGATTTTAGTACATTATTTACTTCTAGAGGATTCCCTTTGTTATCTCTTTGAGTTTGAGAAACAATTTTATCTGGCATTGAATTCAATGTTTGTTTGTGAGTATTTAATAAGTCTAATGCTACATCAAAATTTCCATTTTTAATTTGTTCCTCAACTGGCTTAAGTGTAGAAGTATAAGATTTTATTTGTTCTTCTGCTAAAGCATCATTGTATTTTACAGCTTGATTATAATTTCTTGTTTCATTTCTAATTTCGTCTTCTCTAGCCCAAGTCTTTTTTTGTCTTTCATCAAATCGAATATCTGCTCTTTGCTCGGTTGCAATTTTATCTATTTTTGCATCTTGGTATCTATCTTCTTGTTTCCAAATTTGATATAATGTCATGCTACCCTCTAATAAAGCATCGCCAACTTGCATTGTATTTGCTATACTATCAGCATCTATTAATTTTCCATTTGCCATATTATACCTCTAATAGTTCCAAGTCTTGTTGAATTTGTTTTTTTCTTTCATCTAATTCAGCAGTTCTATCATATAAACTTTTTTCAATACTAAATTCTTTTTGTTCAATTCCAATTCTTTGCCCTTCTAATTGAGATATTAATGATTGATTTTTCATTGCAGTTTCATTAATCATTTTTTCAATAGCAGTATTAAGTTTTCCAACACCACCACTAGAAAATCCCATTTGCCCAGCTAATGTATCTTGTTGTTGATAAGCACTACCTATACTAGTACTACTCATTGAAGCAGTTTGCTGACCTAAGTTAGATGAACCTGTTTCTACTAAATCAGATTCTCTTTCTACTATTTCCCCTTCTGCTGTAGCTAACTCTTCACTAGCCTGATAAGCTTCAGGCATTTCTATTAAATCTGTTTCTAAATATTTTTTCTGTACATCTTCTGCACTTTCTGCTTTTTTCTTTGCTTTAGACTTTGCACTTATATCTGACAAAGCACTAGCAGCTGTAGTAGCTGCAATAATTGTACCTGCTGTTGCTGAAGTGAGTGCCATATTAAACTCCTTTTAAATACATAGTGATATTGGTATCTCCTTGTATCCATCCATTTTTTTCAACATACTTAGATAATCCAGTATCTGGTTTTAGTGTTTGTAAAAGTGCAGGTACTTTTCTTTCTTTAGCTATTTTTTCTGCACAAGAATAAAGTCTATCAATAGCTTTATATACTTTAGTTTTTTTAGCTTTAGGATTACCGACAATCCATTCAAGCATAACAAATTCAAAATTGCCTTCTAATATAAATCCAGCTACCAAATCCTCATCTCCATTTGAAACAACAATCCCATAATCAGAAAGCATAAATTTAGGAACAGGTTCCCATCCATGTTCCTTCCACCATCCTTCAAGTGTTTTATAATCTTTATCTTCATATATTCTAATATCCATTATTTTTTAAATCTTTTAAAATAATGTCCAAGTCCTTGTGTCTTTCTTTCATTCATTCTTAAGCCAAGTAAATCTTTAAAACTAGGCTCCTGCCCCTGTAAGGCAGTTAAACCTTCTTTTAAACGTCCCATATGTTGCTTATCCCATATAGTTCCTTTTGTAAGGAAGTCAGAAGTTGCCTTTCCTTTTTCCCATAAATCTTTTCCTTTGCTAACCATAGATTCCCATTGAATTTGACTTTTTTTATTATGGCTATCTCTTGTATCTGTGCCACCATGACTAGCAGAGATTTTACTTTTATATTTAGAAGCTGATGGCTTAGGCAGTCTTGAATGTTGTATATTGCGTTCATACCCTATATCTTCTTGATTTTTTAATTTTTCCCAAGCGTTACTAAGAGTAACTGGTTCACCTGCTTTATTATAAACAGCACCTTCCATTACATCTGTTCCTATAAGTCTATTGACATCTAATTCGCCTTTTCCAACCCCTAAAGCTTCTTCATAGCTATACTGTTTACCACCAATCTCAAAAGATTTAGATTGCATTCCTCTTCCAAGTTCCCTTACCCAACCTGTCTTTTCTGTGCCAATAGCATCACCACCTTTAATCTCTGCTATCTTTTTAGCCCCTTCCTGAGCAGTTCTAAATTCTTTTATTTTGGCAGAAGCCATTGAACCCACAGCAGCACCAGCACCTATAACTTTTAATACATTTTTAAAACTTGTATTTCTATCTTCTATCTTTGCTAATTCTCTTTGAAGCTTTTCTTTTTCATGCACTAAGTCCTTATCTGAACTTATAGCAGTTTTTGCTTTTGCATATCTTTTGTAAGCTTGTCCTAGTGTAGCCATAATATCTCCTATATAGTATCTGTGTACTCATTGTAATACAATGTGCCATTGTAATTTACAACAGAATAAAGTCCTTTTCCGATAATAAATACTTTATATTCCAGACCCTCTTTAAAGTCATTTACAGACAATTGAGCTTCTGTTTTTTGTTCTATTCTAGTAGTTGCACTTTTTGTAACACCATTTACTAAATCATTTCTATTTATATTATTTAATATCATGATGATGGATTATCTGCCTGAGTTTGTTCACCTACTATTCTATATTTAAATTCTATAGAATCTATTTCAAAATCTTTTGCATGAGCTGGAATTACACCATTACTAATTAATCCAATTTCAACTTGAGCTGTCTTTAAAAATCCACTAGCTGGTATTTTAGTATTATCGTAAGCTTCTTTAAATATATTATTAGTACTATCTAATCCTTTACTATCAGAAGTAGTTAAAAATAAATATTGAGTACCTTGACTTCCATCTCCAGTAGTATAATTTAATTTTACATTAATTTTTGTATCAGCAGCACTACCACTATTGTGACTAGCTCTATAATTAATTGTTGTTGCTAATATCTTTTTCTTATCATGCAATTTTCCAAAATCAATTTCTTTTGTTTTAATAGATGTACCTGAAAGAATAGAAGATGAATAATCTATTTTTAAAGCTTTAGGAGTATCTGTTTCAATATATGTTAATGCACCATCTGCTTTATTAAAGAAATTAGTTTTATAATTATCATCATAATAAGTATCAAGCTTAGTCCAAGCTTTTGTTATAAAATCATACAAAAATCCACTTTGATTATTTGATGCAAATCGTATAAATACTTTTTTTCTTATTGGTTCATATCCAATATTGCCAGTAGCTAAAGACCAATCTTTTAATCTATTCATCCCACCTTCAACTATTAAATCGTGTATTTGTTTTCCATCAAAATGATAAACACTATTGTTGTTCATCCATACAATACCATATGGAGTACTAACTACATGACCTTTAGATGCTACTCCCATAAATGAATGGTCAGTTTCTAGAAATTCAAATTGTCTAGCGGCATTAATAATATAAAGTTTATTCTTCTTATACTGTAAGAGTTTATCTCCAATAGATTCCATATGTGTAATTGCATCTCCATCTCCAGTAGCTACTTCGATTGCATTATCTGAATTAATAGCAATCCATTTATTAGCTGGACTAGCTATAAATCCATCTGTTTTTCTTTCTAATACTCCATCTGAATTCTTTTTCTTATATCCACCTATATACAATTTTCTATTTAATATTGTTGCAGATTTAAAATATGTTCCTGCACTATTAAAACCAACTTCATTATCAGGAGAATGTCCGTTTAAATCTTCATATGTAATAGTCGGGGACAAACTTTCTATATCTTCAGAAATAAAAAATAATGCTCTTTGGTCAATGTAGTCATATGATGCATTATCTTGGTCTATTTTATCATTACTTGCACCATCAGTTAATTTTGAAAATTTAATCCAATTAGAAGAATCATTTGGCTGACAACCCTTATCAAATCTACAAGTTGATGTTAACCACCATTTTGAATCAAACCCTAAATAAGTTCTTACACCTATTACTCCTTTTGGGTATGGAGCATGAAATAGTATATTAAATTTTACAGCTTCATTTGTTTGGCTAAAATTAGTATTCTTAGTATTATGGGAAGTACAATCATATATACTTGATTCAATAATAGCATTTCCAACTTTATAAAGATAAGTATATCCAAATTTACCATAATTAAATGTCCATGTACCTGTTGCATTAGTTACTGCACTTGGCTCAAATGATAACGAAATTTGACCTGCTTCTGGAATAATAGCAGCAGTTCCACTAGTAGTAGCATTCCCATCGCTCCATAAATTATTTTCCATAAAAAAACTAACACCCATTTTATAAGGAGAGCCACTTATAACTTTTCTTGTTGAGCTAATTACTTTTCTTATATAAGCTTTTTGATTAGTACCATCACCACTTTTAGTACTACCATTGTTTCTATGAACTAATACATGAAAAAAGTTTTGACTTCCATACCCAGTTTTAAGTTGTTCTGGTATTTGATAATTATTAGCATCAGATGGAGAACTGTCACTTAAAACTCCAAGATTAAAATATGCAGTCATTTCTTGCAATGCACCAATTCCGTTAGATTGAGTTGCTCTTATATCAGTATTACACCAAAATGTTCTAGTTCCAGAAGAATCTTCATCAGTTCCATTAGTATCATCGTAATGCATATCATTGGTAAAGCCAGATATATTATTATAAAGAAAATGTAATCTAGGGTAAGCATTACCACCTAATGGCTTATCAATAGCCATATTTCTCCAATCCCACCCCATTACTGTCATGCCATTTGAGCCTCCTCTAAAGAAAAATAATCTATCTTTATAATCTACTACACTATTATAACTATCGTCTACTGCTGTTTCACCAAGTAAATTATCAAATGGCAATCTTTTTGTAAATGCTTTATCTGGATATATCTGGTAATTATCAAATATAAACATCTGTGGAGAAAGACCAGCTTTTTCAGCATTTTGTTCATTTGAATCATTTACTAATAATGTGCTATCAATATCAGTAGAAACCATATTAATATCATTTGAAATAGAATTTTCAGTAGTTCTTTTAGTTTTATCATAATAAGCAGATTTTCTAAATCCACTTTGTGACCCACCAAGATTACCCGGTAATAAACTTTGTACACTAAATAAAGGCAATTTAGTATTGCCATTCATATCTGGCATTATCAATATTGATTCTTCTGCATCTACTCCAGAAAGCCATATATCAGATATAAAATGTTTTACTTTATCTCCATTTGTTGCATCGAGCTGAGATGGTAGTCGAAATAAAATTTGATAATAATCATTTTCTGCCATACCATTTGTATTAAACTCTAATTTATAATCTTTAAATCCATATAATGGTTTTCTATCATCCTCCCATGATGTAGCATTATGAAGAATATATGCACCTGAACTAGGGTCTGCTCCAAAAGATTTAAATCTTAAAGGTTCTAATAATGAAGTACTCCAACTAACACTATTAGTAGTTTCCCATTTTCCAGTTGTTATATCATTGTTATTTGTATTGTAAGTCCAATACTTTATATTATTACCAGTATAAGCATCGTCAGTATTATTTTTAAATCTTTTTATAAAAACATATGGAATATTATCAGTAGTATGAGCAGATGCTTGACCAAGCATTTTATATCTCCAAGTAAGATAAAACCTTTTATCTTTTTTTAATTGAACACTTTGATGTATACCACAACCTGCTTGGACTAATGACGATTCATCGTCTTCATCGCTAAGATATTCTAAATAATATGTTTGTTTAGTACTGACTATATGTGCTGGTACAGTTCCTAATGTAGATTTACTTGGACTTACATTTGTCCAAGTATTAGGCAAGTTGTTTGTAAATTTACAGAAGTGTCCATTATTAAACATATTAAGATGATAATCACTACTTAAAATATGAACTTTACTATTTGCAGGTACTACTTCAGAATCAAATGTAACAGCAGTATCTTGCGTAGAAGCACTTGGAAGTAGTTTAACTTTTCCTACATGGCTTGTGTCGAGATTAACAAGTGATGCAACTTCAGAGTCATCTATGTCTCTAGGATTTGTGTCATCATTTAACCCCTTATGAAAACTTGGGAATCTATATATTGGCACTTATACCTCCAAAGACCTCCTAAACCATCCATAGTAATATTTTTCAAGACTTGGCTTTCTCTTAATAAGCTCTGCATAGTACTTTACTCGATATGCTCTTAACCTATCCGGTTCTAGATTGATGGAATGTGCTGCCCCTAGAGTCATTTTACCAATGCCTCCATCAACAACAAGTTTCGCACCCTTATTATTTAATGCTTTCTGTAGTATTCGTACTGCTCGTCTTTTTCCCATATTCACACACATATCGAAGTAAATGTGTTTTAAATTATCAGGTAACTGGTCTGCTTTACTAGGAACCCAATAATCTTCCATATAGATTTCAATTGCATCCTTCTCATCTAAACTTTCAATATCAACATTAGGATAAGCCTTTTTTGATATTCCATACTTAGTCGTTCCTCCGGGGTCATCCTTGTCCTTAGTTACCTTATCTCCACCTTCGTGAATTAAAACCTGTTTAATAATATCTATGAAGTTTGTTAACATCATTAAAATATTTTCCACCTACTAGCAATTACAGCTTTAGCAACATCTAAAGCTTCTTTCATTACAGTATCTTTTTCCTTCTTAGAAAGAGAGCCATCTGCATAGCCATCTTCCAAAGCTTTTACAAGTTCTCCTATTTCAACTACAATTTGTCTATTTTTAGCTGTTACAGCAGTTGCCCACCCAGCTACTCCAATACCACAAAGGTAAAAGAAATTAGACCAACTTAGCCATTCACTTGCGAATTCAATCATGATTCACTCCTTATCTTTTTTATTTTATAAAGTAAATATACAATATTAAGTACACCTATAGTAACACCAAGAAACCAAGGTACAAAATGAAAAAAATTAATACTCATTCCAGTTAAACTTACTCCTGTAACTTTTATACTATCCATCGTGTCTACCATTAATTCGTCCTTTTATAAATGCTAAATCATCACTTAGTTCTCTCCAAAATACTTCTCTATCTTTATCTGATGAATTTAATCTATCTATTAATTTTACATTAATATTCATAGCATTATCTAAAACAGATTCCATTTTATGAATAGACTGTTTAATATCTTCTAAATCATTACTTTGCTCTTTTTGACTTTGAATTAAATTAAAAATCATAAATCCAAATAAAAGTGCAATAAAACCTGCACTACCTAATTGCAAATACAAATCAGCTAATTCGTTCATTCTTCTTCCTCTCTACATTCATCGCAAACGCCATTTAATGCTTGGTGAATAGGTTTATCACATTCTATACAATGAAATGGCATTGGCATTATTTTTTTTTCTTTCTTTTTTTTCCCCAACTAAGAGGATTTAAATTTAATTCCTTCTCATACCAGTCAAGTTCTTGTTGCATTTGAGCTATTTTTGCTTCCTCTTCTAGTATATGTTTTCCGATAAGCTCTTGAATTTCGGTATCAGATAATTCCACTCTTCGTTCAAGTTCTCCAATTCTGTTTTCAATTTGTAAGTACGAATAGACAAGTCCAGCCACAAGTACAAGTACCTGCCCAGCCCATTTAAGATTAATACTGACAACAGTATTATCTCCCACAACCGTAGCTCTATAACTTCTTGCCGTCTTAGGTTTACTTGACTCACTCACTTCTTCTCTACTTTTTCCCATCGCTCGTGCCGATGACACCAATTATCTCCAACTAATATTCCACCATCAACAGTCGTTCTGACATACCAATGAGATACACTATCTTGGTCTGAAATAATCATAAAATCTGTATTAAGTGAATCTGACGGAGATATAGCAATACCACCTATAGACCAACCACCATTACAGGCACTTAAAATAAAAATAGCAAATATAACTATTACAATTAATATCACTTTTATTAAATCTTTTTTATCTTCATTCATTAGTAAATACTACTATTGTCAATAATATTGCTAGAAGAAAACAAAGCCATCCACCTAATAGAATGACTTCGTTTTTCTTCATGTTGCTTTACCGAACCTAAGCTTCTACAGCTTTTTTAATCTCAGCTAGTTCAGCACTTAAAGCAGTTTTCTGTTCACCAAGTGATTTAACCTGAGCATCAATACTTTCAATCTGTGCTTCAATCTGACGATATGAAACTTCAGACTTCACTTTAGCTGGTTGATGTTCTTTTTCAACTGGTGTATCTTTCCAAGCATCTGCTGGTGAAGAAGGTTGAGCATCAACCTTTTTCTTTGTGTATTTATCAGCCATTATAGACTCCTTATTTTGTTATTGTTAATTGTCACCATGACAAATTTTATCCTTTGGTTTGCACAATTCTAACATGAGCAACCCAGTTTATATCTTTTGAGTTTTCACCTCGACATTTTAACTTTAATGAATTGTTAGTATCATCAGCCTCACAAACAAGTGACCATGCGGATTGGTCTTCAATTAATGTTACTTGCTGAACACTACCAACTAATGCAGTAGTACCACCGTCATTTTCAATTACTCCTTCAAAATGATACCCAGCATCTTCTCTCTGACCATTAACTCTTCTAGCAACAACTTTCACACTAAAGAACCAAGTGGCATCATCTGGAACTACCATGCGACCACTATTAAGACCGCTACTTAAAAATAATTCTGTCTCTGTATCATTTGTAGTTTGTTGTTTAGCGATATACTCAATAACCATTACTGAGTTATCTTCAGCATCTATCTTTCCATTTTCATAAGCTACAGATTCCCCTTCAACATGAAGTTTGTGGGATGCATTATTACCAGTACCGATTCCTACAAGACCATTTTCATCAATTCGCATTTTTTCGGTTAAGTTTCCACCCGTTTCTGTAAGAATCATAAACTCGCTTGTAGTTGAGCTTATTCCATTAAACTTGATTTGACCAGATGCTGAACCACCATTGAATTGCAATATGGTTCCGGAATTAATAGAACCAGCTTGGTTTTCTAAATAAAGTGCTGGATGACCACCACCATTCGTAGCGTAAAATCTTCCTAAGTCACCAGTAGATTGGCAATCAAAAGTGTATCCCGGGCTAGATGTTCCACCAATTCCAACCTTTTGGTCTTTAATGACCATCGCCAAATCTTCTTCATAAGTAGTGTAAAAATACCATACACCATTATCTCTATTTTTAACTAGAGTTTTACTACCTACCCCAGCAAGTGTACCAGCAATTTTAAATTCAACATCACCATGATTAGCTGCTGTTTGATGATAGGTTATATCTCCTAAGTGCTTATTTGCACTATGAGAACTAGCATAGAATCTTAACATTCCACCAGCAGATACAGAAGTATCTCCAGTTCTAGTATCATGTAGTCTTATAGTTGAATAGCCACCAGAATTATCAATAGTTAAATTAGCTGCTGAAGTCGTATAAGTTCCTATTCCTACATTCGCTGAACCAGTTCCAATCGTAAGCTTACCAGTTAAGTTATTTGTACCAAGTTTTAAAGCACTAGAATCAGTAGTCGTAATCCTCATGCCATTACCAGTCATTCCAGTAAATGCCATCACATCATCGCTAATACGAACAAATTTAGATGCTGACCTACCTACTCTAAATTGATTGTCTCCATCATTAATAATGTCAAGTGCATAAGTGGGGCTAGTAGTATTAATTCCAATCCTAGATTTGAGTCCATCATGATGAACTGTCATTCTTGTAACATCATTAGTAGAAAAATACATAGCACCATCTTCTCTATTTACAATTAATGTATTTAAAGCATTTTGACCTACAGTTAATCCATTATTTGTTGAATCTTTACCACTTGTTGTGTTCCAAAATTGTAAATAAGAATAAGTATTAGTACTTTCAACAGTCGCTACATGACCAGCACCTTCAGCGTGTAAAACACTTTCTGGGGCGTTTGTTCCAACACCAAGTCTACCCGATGCAGTCAATCTCATTCTTTCAGTAGCATTATTGCCACTTGTAGCCCAATCTTTATGAGTAAGAAATACTAAAGCACCGGGAGCAGAATTAGTAGCAAAATTTCCATCTACAACACCTTGTATTTGAGCCGCTAAATGAAATGTCGGTGCCCCACCACCTGGCGAATAAGCTCTAAAATTTAAACTTCCTAATACAGTACCATCACCAGCCCCAGTATCAGCTATAACTGCTCTACTTGCAGTAGTTCCCCCATGTCTACCTAACTGAATAGAAGCACCTTCAGCCCTATAATTAGTATAATGTTGTCCAAATTGATGAATAGCATTTGTACCAGCAGTATCTGTGAATTGAGCAGAAAAAGCAGTAGAGTCTGAAGCACCCACATCTGACCTTCCTATAAGAAGCCTACCACTACTATCTATTGTAGCGTGTCTTGTGCCATCTAGTTTATTAAATCTGTATTCACCAGCAGTTTGTTTAAATTCCATTCTAGTTTCGTGGTAGTTCTTTATCTCAGCTTTTGTACTACCACCACTCTTAAATGCATAAGTCTGCCAAGCACCAGCATCTCCATCAACAAATATGTTTGCACCACCACTAGCATTTTTAACATGAAGGTGACTAGAAGGAGAATCAGTCCCAATCCCGACATAACCACTGCTATTAATTTGCATTCTTTCAGTTCCACCAGTATACCACTTCCATGTATTACCACGAATATTTTCAGCTATAACTTGCTTTGTATTTCCATTATTTATTGTTTGATAAAATTTTGTATCATCCCATGTTTCACCAGCATAGTAACCAATAGAACCATGTTCTAAATTAGTATTTAGTGTGGCATGGTGATTAAAACTGATACTATTTAGTATTGCACCACCACTAGCATCTTGAGTGGTATTTTCTAATAATAATGTAGCAGTCGCATCTGTTGAATGAATATGAAGTGGTCGCTGAGGGGAAGTTGTGCCGATTCCGACAGCACCACCTGAAGTAATTATCATTCTATCAACATCAGCAGTACCAAATCGTAAATTATAAGAACCTGATGTTTTTAGAATAGTGCTATTATCGCCCATGTTTTTAAATTCCATAAGGCGAGTAGTGTTATTAGCTAAGTACCAACTTATATTATTATTAGCACTTTGTGTTCTTATTGCTCCAACAACATGAAGTGGAGCATCTGGGCTGGTTGTTCCAATTCCAACATTACCATTAGCAAGAATACACATTCTTTCACTACCTTCAGTCCAGAATTGAAATCCACCACCACCATCAGCATTATAAAGGTCATATCTTAAAACACCAGCATCACTATCATCTTTATCTCCAAAATGAAATCCAGCATATCCAGTAGTCCCACCAATTAATGTTGCATAAACTTGACCAGATGCATTAAGATTATTTTGAAAAATTGCGACATTATTAGAATCAGCACTACCTAAAGCACCTTCAGAATTTGAACCAACAATATGAAGTTTGTCTAATGGAGAATCAGTTCCAATTCCCACCTCACCAGTCTTTAAACTTGCATGAACAATATTACCATTATTGTAATGAACAAACTTATTTCCAAAATGTGATAGTTGGTAATTAACTGCCGAACCAGAATCATCAGCATTAAGTTGAATATTAAAAGTTCCACCAGTTGATTCAAATCTTGCTAAATCACCACTTCCCGATTGAGATAGATGAAATAATTTTTGAGGACTTGCAGTACCAATACCAACCTTACCATCACTTTTAACAATCATTCTTGTAGTAGCACTAGTTCCAAAATAAATATCACCAGCTTCCCTATTCCAAAGATAAGCGTGAACACCATTAGTCCCTATATGAGTACCATCATTTGAAGTTGCTCCAGTATTTGAATTTGTATAATGTGTCCATCCAGTAGCTGCTCCCGAATTATGAACATGATGAATTGATGTGGGGTTAGTAGTTCCAATACCAACCCTTCTATTTGTGCCACCAACAACCATAACAACTTCATCGCCAGTATATCTTTCAAACTTATGATATTTATCGTCCCCACCAGTTCTGTATAATGGATTACCACTATTGAAATTCATCCAGTATCGCTCATAAGTATGATTACTACTATCTTCATAGCCACGAATCCAACTGTCAAGCATTAATTGACCCCAAAGAACTAGTTTCTGAGTGGGATTTGTTGTTCCAGTTCCTATGCCAACATTACCAGCAGAGGAAATTCGCATTTGCTCTGTAGTATTAGTATGAAATGACATATAATCACTATTGTGATAATATGAAACCCTTCCTGGATTTTTACTATCTGCATCTCCAAAAACTATGTGCGAACTTCCAGCAGTTCCAGCAATCGCATATATAGCAGAAACATCTGTTGTATTTGCATTATTTTGTACAATTAAAGAATCCCCAGCATTAGTAGTTGGCATTGTTCCAGCACCATCAACTATATGTAAAACTGAGTTACTGTCAGGAGTAGATGTTCCTACACCAACCCTTCCATTTGTAAATGCGAAATCCCAATCATTACTCTCAAGAGTAAACTCCATGTTTCCAGTGCTAGAATTTTTAAGTTTTATTCTATTGCTATTTATTCCAGCCCCAGCACTATTATCTGCTCTTAAATATTGATTTTGAAGTATTGTTATATCACCAGTCGATAAAATATCTCCCCTAACATCCAATTTTTCTACTGGAGAGCTTGTACCAATCCCAATTTTGTTTGTAGAATGGTCAAGAAACATCATTACTTGAGCAGTGCCACTTAAATTTGTTCCTATTTCCACATCTGTAGCATCATTAGTGCCAAAATAAGAAGTAGACCCACCAGCAGAAACCATTGCAGTTGAGCCATTATCCCTCTCTACTTTTAAAGCAAGACTAGAACTAGCATTATAAATATGAAGTGCATCACTAGGTGTAGTAGTTCCAATTCCCACTCTAGCAGTAGATACATCCCATATTCCAACACCAGTCCCAGATGTATTTCTCATGTATAAATCAGTCCATACATCAAGAATATCAGTACTCATTCCATTCCAAGTAGCACTTCCTAAAGCTAACCCACCTTCTATTAACATATCGCCATCCATATGTAATTTTTTCTTAGGATCTGCAACATTTATACCAACATTACCAGCAGAGGTAATTCGCATTTTTTCCGAACCTTCATTAAAGATTCCTAAATCAGCAGTATTAGTACCAGTTCTAATACCAGCAATATGTATATCAGCAAATTCATTTCTAAGATGAATTGCAGACATTGTGCCATTAGTGCCACTAGTATTTTCAATTCTTAATCCATTACTACCCCAATTTCCATTGCTACCACCACTAAATGATGTATCTGTATTTGCAAATCTAATATCAGTTTGATAGTAAGGATTATTTGTACCAATACCGACCCCAGTACTATTAATTCTTACTCTTTCTGTATTACCATCAGCGATTAAAATCAAATCACCACTAGCATTTTTCATTCCACTTTGGATTGCACCACCAGCATCCATAAAGCCGATACGACCTTCGTTATCTGATTTTGTAAATATATCTGGAAATGATTTTGTTAAAGAAATGTTATCGGTAAAGCTCGTACTACTAACAGGAACTGCCTCCCAAGCTACTCCAGAGCCAGTTGAAGTTAATACTTGTCCATCTGAACCTTGGGCTCCACCAACCTTATAATTAGTTGCATTTATAGTTCCAGCTACATCGAGCGTTTCCGAAGGTGAAGTTGTTCTTACTCCTACTTTTGCCTCGCCACCATCTAAATGCAATACATCATATTCACTAGAATCTTTTCTTAATTTAAAAGTTATATCTTTACCAGCAGTTGGACTATGGAAATAAGTAGTAGTACCACCTGGTTCGAGTTTAAAATAAGTTGAACTACCTTGACTACTTAGTTTTATATCCCCAGCAGTAACAGTTAAGCCACCAGTTTGAGAAGTACTACCATCTAAATTCGCTCTCCAAACAGTAGCTTGTGTGCTATTTTGTAATCCAAGAACAATATTACTACCACTAACACCACCTCGAACCATTAATCCTAATCCATTAGAATGAGCATTTATTATTTGAGTTGCATAATTACCAGTAACATTACCTTCTACATGAAGTTGAGTAGTAGGTGTAGCCACTCCAATTCCAATTTTCCCTTTACCACTTCTATTGTGAATAACAAAAGCTGGTGAATAAGTAGGACTAGCGGCAGTCCCTGAATTGTAGTTTATTATAAATTTTTCATCGTAGTAAGAACGCAAGTCCCAATTAACACCACCATAGGAATGCATATCAATAACATTACCACTAGTATTATTACCAACCATCCAAAGTTTGTCACTACTAATATTTAGTTTTCCACTAACATTAACTTGCCTACTACCCGAAATAGATACTGCACCATTAGCACCAGCGTTTACTGTAAGTAAATTATTCCCACCATGCTTTATTATACCAGTCCAAGCATCTGTAAACTGAAAAGGATAACTTCTTCCAAGCTCTATTCCACTACTATTAATCCTCATTGAGTGGTTATCAGAACCAGCTACTCTAAAATTGATGTCATCAGAAGAGGATAATTCAACCCCCTTATCTGTAGCTGAATAATATCTGTATCCAACATGACCTAAGAATCCATCACTATTCTTAGCAAATCTAACCCTAGCACCTTCATACTGAGTCCCAACGGTATCGTCTTGAGTTCTTATGTTTATATCTGTACTTGCAGTACTCCCTTTTAAGTCAAGTAAAGTTGCTGGAGTATTATGCCCAATAGCAATCTTACCATCATCTTTTATATATAAAGCATCATCTGTAGAGTTACTTCGTATACTAACATCGCCAGTGGAATGCATTTCAATTTTTTGATTTAATCCTTGCCTACCTTGATATTCAGCCATTCTTTCGATAAGACTATTGTTACCAACGATAGCAGTTCCACTTCCAAATACTGCATAACCAGCAAAGGTGGTTTTAGTATCATCAATTGTAATCTCATTAGTATTATTTATACTCAAAGAAAGGGTACTACCAGATTTCGAATTTAAGACTGTAGCTCCAGCAGAATTTTGCTTTAATGCATAATTAGTGCCATTCGCTAAGTCATGGTGCGATAAGTACATATAGTCACTTACTGCACTAAAAATTTTTGCCCTACCAAAAGAAAAGGTCTTATCACTATCAGCCGATGCAGTTAGATTTCCACTAGACTCAATTGTTAATCTAGTAGCTAAAGTATCAGCATGAACTGTTTTAAATTCAAGTTTACCAGCAATAGCACCAGATTCTACATTTGTAGCAGTTGCTATTATTTGTGCAAAATTTGCACTGCCGTCTAATTCACCATCACCACTTGAATCCCAAATATTATTATTAAATGCAATCTTTCCAATTTCATCGTTAGTTGCTGGAGATGCAGAGTCTTTTGCTAATTCTAATATAACACCAACAGCATTTGCTGTAGTTGTTTTTACTTTTGCCTCTGTTCCAGAAAAAGATGCTATTGTGCCACTAGTTGTGAATGAACCACCAGCATCAGTTGACCATTCTAATGCACCGCCACTACCGACCTTTAGCACCTTCCCCGATGATGGGGAAGATGCTATGTCACTAGCTGAAGGATTTGCTACTAATAGCTTTTTCCACTCAGCCATCTTTTAAGCACTCGCACTTTTTGAGTTCGAGCTATCAGCCTGTTTCTTGTTGCTCTTTTCATTAGCTTTAAGCATAGCTTGATACTCTGCTCCTAGCTTTTCAAGAACACCTTGTGCAAACGCAGAATCCTTTGCTTGGATCTGAGTATTTGCAATAGCCTGAATTACGAACTCCATCTCTTGTTGAGTTAGCTTATTCATGTGCATTCTCCTTTATTGTTACATATATATGTGGATATTTCCACTATCGTCTGCAACCATTTCACCAACCACTGGTGAACTGAGTGCATTTCTTTGTGATGTGGTAAGGGTTTTGAGTTTCAACCTTCCATCATCTTTAACTGTAAATTTTGTATCTCCATCCTCATCTTTAAATGTTGCAGTACCTGTTTTTTCAACTGTAAGAACATCTTTATCAGAACCACCCTTTTCAACTGTAAGAACAATTTTAGTATCATCATCTATTTTTACTTTTGGAGAAGTAGCTGAGTTTGATTTAATCTCTCCAGAAGTGGTTTTTAACTCATTGCAAGAAAGATTTCCATCCATACTAATATTTCCCGTAGTAGTTATTGTAACCCCAGTACTTCCATGTCCACCACCAATTTGAACTTCACCAGCCAATGTAGAAGTGCCATCTACTGCTAATAATCCATTAGTTTGAATATTTCCAGCCGATGTAATTGTTGTGCCAGTTGAACCAAACCCTCCACCTATGGTAGCACTATTTGAAGTCATACTCCCAGTTAATGTCATACTAGCACCAGAAATAAGGTCTGTAACATCTAAGTCATCACCAACTTTTAAACTACCTACTAAAGAAGCATCTGACACAGATAGTGTCCCAGCTATTTCTAATGTCTTTCCAGTAGGTATTTTAAGATGTGTGGTAGAAAGCTCAATTGCAGTAGCACCACCATTTCCATCAAAAACATCTTTTAATGATGAAGTAACTCCTTCATTTGCAGTGGGTCCATGTACAGTTAATAAATCTTTATAAGTATCTTTAAGTGTTTTGTTATTTAAACTAGCCATTAATTGTTACCTCTGTATACGTTGGATTAGTAATTGAAACTTCTGTAACAGCTTGATCTGAAATAGATATCTTGTCAAACCCAGAATCATTTTTAAATGATATATCGTTCCAGAATATCGCAATGTCATTCCAATGAGCAACAAGATTGCTAGAGTCCAATCGTTCATATGCTTGAACTTCTTGCATTAATAATCATGCCCAACAATATGGTAGTTAGATCCATCCAGTTCAGTGTTTGCCACTCTTTTACCCTCAAGAACTAACTCCATATAAGAGTTCTTGAAATACTGAGCTAACTGTATCTGTTCAGGCTTTCTTTCGTATCCCTGTTGAATAACTTTATAAGCCAATGCCTCATGAAACTCTTTTGGAATAGCTGGCTCATCGAGCATTCCAATATCTGAACTACTTGCACCAGAATTATTAGCCGAAACGAAATCACCATCTTCTTTTGTTACAAACATTGTAACTTGTTTTACTTCAGATGGACTGATGTATTCAGAGTTACTTTTTTTCTCTACTATTGATATAGCATCACGCTCGATCCAATAGAGTTTGTCATATGCACTCATGTTAAATCTCTCTTTTCAGGTCTACCTAGTAATCTATTTATTTGCTTACCATCATAATCGACTGAGTCGACTTCAATTATTTTTGCATCTATTCCATAATAACGCTGATCAATGACCGTATTGAATTGAAAAGCCCCTTTTAATATTTTTGTTTTTCGACAGAATTCTTTCATTGCATTATTTAAACGAAGTCTTATTTCAGTCTCCGTCATTTCTGGATGATGCTGTTGTATTAAATCATGTAATTGTTGTTGCGTCATATTAAGGTAGATATCCTTTGTATTTCTGATTGATACATTGCAGACAAGCTATCTATCTGTAATTTTGTTGCTTGAGCCAATTCACTATCTTCATCTTCCTGCACATGTGTATTGAGTTTGTTATGTAATAATTTTATTGCAGCTGAAATAGTCACTGCATAATAAGCAGTAGATGGAAGACCACTGATAGTCGTAGCATCTACAGCAACAGTTGGATAAGTAATTGTTTTTATATTGGCAATTTCTGTTGCTGATGGATCTGGCTTTATATGGAGCACATCCCCATCAATATAATAAGATGGCGTTCTTTTGGTTCCGTACATTAAACTATTTGAATCAGCCACATTTGCTTTCTGAGAAAGAGGAACTTGTTTTACCCCATACCCCGATCTTTCAATATCAACAATCTCCTTATCACTAACATTTAACCCTGCGTTGTTATTAACAGCGTTATTTGATGCATACCTTTTTTTAACCTCTAGGGGAATTGCAGTAAGAACCTCTTTAGCTGATGCACTCAAATAATCACTAATTGCAGTATCAAGAGTTTCGTCCTGGTCTCCTATTAAATCTTCTAATCTTTGTTCAAAATTCATTTCTTAGTTTTTTTCTTACTAGATGGTCTTCTTGTATTTGGCTTTGTTTTACTATTATAAGGATTTCCAACTTTATTTGATGTCTTTTTACTTATAGCCATAATTTCCTTTCGATGAAAGGGGGAAGACTAACTTCCCCCCATCATTGTTGAGTTAAATACTCTTCTTTAAGACCACTTCAACACAGCATGTGTTTCTGGAAGTGAGATCTCTAGACCAGCTTCGGTCAAGATCATATCTCTACGTCCGTCTTCATCATTGCCTTGAATGTTAGTCGTAATATGAGTATCACGATTCTGCCCATTACCTACTAATGGACGGTATGCAACATTTTTCAGGTCAACTGCTACCGCATAATCTTCGTACATACCTCTTAATAGAGGATCTGCAACAAAATGTAGATTACCAAAGATAGTATTTACCTTCGTTACTTCATGTCCAAAAGCACCTTTGATATTTTGAACATCCATTCTGTATTGAGAAGAACCAACGGTGTTACCTAAAAAGGTTCCATCGGCTAACTTATTCATCCAACCGATAATTTTTCTTGAAGCAAGAACTAATTTCTCTCCACTGTTTCCAGATTCAGGAGCGAAATAAGATTCCATTGCATCAACAAAATCATCGTAGGTGCTTTTACTACCACCACTATAATTGAATGCAAAGTTAGAACCATACGATTGAGTGTAGGGTAAAATACCCCAGGTCTTACGCACTGGACCAGTACCAGCTTCATCAGCACCACCGACACCATAAAGCATTGCATGCTCAATGTCCATCTTGTGCTCCATGAGCTTTTCTCTCCAGACACGCTTAAACTCATCAGCATGACCTCTGTACTTAGTTGCAAGAGCTGTGCCAGAGAAAAGCTTCATTGCAGTCTTAAAGATCTGCACATAACCTTCTCTGTCATACAGAGCATCTTCCCAACCATCTGGTGCTTTACCACCTTCAGGATGGGCTGAACCAACTACTTGACCCAATGAAGCATCGACTGCTTCAAAGTTTCCAGATGTTGTATAAGTAGCATCAAGAGGCTTACCATTGAAAGAGATAATTTCTCCATCAAGTTGAGTATAACCATCTGTAGATCCATCTGCAGCAGTATGACCATCAACATTAGTAATTCTAACGCCAATTACACCTGCAATATCATCTGTTTCAGTACCATCAGAAGTAGGTTCCCAAACTCCATTAAATTGAATGATCTGTCCTACAGAATCACCACCTAGAATAAAGTTACATGGTTGCCCTACAGTAGTTTCTCTACCATATTCATCATACATACACATAATCTTTAAATTAGAAACAGCAGCAACACCATTTGCTGATGGAGCTGTTGCACCTAATGCACTTTCTAATTTAAAATTACGTCTTTGCCACTGATGTCTCTGCTCTAAGAACTTAAAGACAGGATCATCGGTAGGC
>VTLG01008710.1_pt1 | contig 57077 bp, 66 predicted proteins | sample 4694571 | NCBI WGS metagenome assembly VTLG01 (sample SAMN12604809, study PRJNA352737) | marine metagenome | biome: ENVO:00000447; feature: ENVO:00000209|ENVO:00000569|ENVO:01000036; material: ENVO:00002151; isolation source: viral sequences binned using virsorter ... | reverse complement strand
GGCGTTCCATATCCGCATCATAATAAACTTTTTTGAAGGCACTCCCTGCCAACGGCAGGGCAAACAACATGTTCTCGTGTTCGCTTCGGTAGTCAGGCATACCTTCGGTAAGCTGGTAGTTCATCTCCGTCTTGACACGAACGGCCTGCTTTTCTTTCTCTTCGGTCAGATCACCGACAATCTGTGTTCTTACAGGACCCTTGGCCGGAAAGGTTTCCATTATCGCTTCAGCCTGAAACCGGATCACCGCTTCCGACAATACCGGATGGAACACCCCACAGGCCCCCGGCCACGGTGTCGTCCTGTCCTCTATTTTCAGACCCAGCAGATCAAGACCCTTGATGTAGGTTTCTTCCCACTCGCTGCGGGAAGCACGGTCTGCTTCAAAAGCACCCATCAGTTCCGACTTGATATTACCAAGCTCACCCTCGTCCAGATGCTCGGCAAGATTGGAATCAAAAGATATCTCGTCTTCCAGATCAGGTTCAAAATCAATAACCATTCCCCCGTCCGGGGTTTCAATAGACACGGCTTCGGGATTGACAATTTCAATTTCCACAGCGGATTCAGCAATAACAGGTTCGCCAATTCCAGCCAGTGCCTTTTCAATCGCCATTAATAATACTCCGCATACCTAGGGGGCATCCATTCATCCTCCTCATCAGTAGGATTGCGAATAAATCCGCCCTGCCTAAACCTCATAAGCGCCTGTGTAGAACTGTCCACCAGATCATCATGGTCCCCCGCAGGAAAAGAAGCAAACTCTTCAACCACCTCTTCGGCCCAACGGGTATCGGGAGCCCACACCATACCAGATGCAAACATGTCGGCTACAGAATTAACGCGGGCTATCTTGTCATTCCCCTTTGACGGGACGTACTCCGATACAGGTATCCCCATCTGGCGCAACTCAAATACCAGTGGCATACCGGAAGCCTTGCCCTCGACGATAAACGCATCGGGATCAACTTCCTGCCACATCTCGAAAGCTTTCTTTTTAAGCTCCGGGAATTCCATTCTCTGTTTGAACGCATCGAGTAAAATTATATGCATGGCATCCTTCTCTTCGTTGAGAAAGACACCCCATGTAGTACAGGCTGAATAATCGGACCGTTCCGTTTTCAGGAACGCCGTGTCCCAGCTTTGAATAACAAACTCACAGGACGGAGGATTCTTGCCCTTCCACTCCTGCCACCACTCACGCTTGACCAGCGCCCCCTCTTCCGAAGTGGGGTCCTGCTGATACTGCGCCGACCACTTGGACAGCGGCAACTCCGAACGCAGCGCCTCCAACTCCGTGATGCCCCAGTATTCAGGCCAGAGAGGATTACCGGACGGCATGATCGCGGGAAGCTCTATGATCTCCCACTCATCCGATCCCGACCGCTTGACCGAATTGTCCACTATCTTGCCGGTAAGATCACGTTTGCTCCAGCGGGTCATCACAACAATGATCGCGCCCCCCGGCTGCAACCGTTGGCGTGGACCGGAAGTGTACCACTCATACACCCTGTCAAAAACTTCGGGATGATACTGGCCCTGTGCCGCATCCTGTTCCGAATGGGGATCGTCAATAATAAGAATATCCGCACCCTTTCCGGTTACCGCACCACCGACACCGATAGCAAAATATTCACCGCCCTTGTTGGTGTTCCAGCGTCCCGCCGCCTTACTGTCAGACTGCAACTTTGATTCAGGAAATATATCCTTGAACCCCTGATCATTAAACAGGTTACGAACCTTCCTGCCGAACCCGACTGCCAGCTCTGCGGTATGCGCCGTCTGGATAACCTTCTTGTCTGGAGACTTGCCCAAGAACCAAGCAGGCAACAGATACGAGGCAAACTCTGACTTCGTGTGTCTGGGCGGCATGTTTATAATCAGCCGCTTGAGCTTGCCGCTTGCAACCCGCTCAAACGCATCAGCCATTGTCTTGTGGTGCCTGCCTTCGATAAAGGCAGGCCAGACACCCTTTACAAAATCGAGAAAATTATCGTGACTGGCTTCACGTTTTTTTGCCGTCTCATACTTTTCCATCAACTCCAGAAGCTGACACTGCTCGTGATAGGGCAGTTGATCTATCCGGGACTGAAGCGCAGCAGCCGTTTGCATTTACACAAAGACCCCGATAACCAGCAAGACGGTTCCAACGCCGCACACAAACCCAATAGAAAGACATTTCCAGTGTTCCCTGAAATATTCCATTATCCTACCTTTTCCCGTTACGAACTTTTACTCCACACTTCATACACGCATCCTTTTGCGTGAGGGGTATCCCAGACCGCTACAGCAAGCGCACGATCAGGAGACCCGCCTTTCTGCAAATAATCTTCACGCCAGTCCATATTGGCGAACCGTGACGGACGGTGACGCTCAAATTGTTCGCGTCCTTTTCGACAGGCCCACAATCTTTCTGGGCATACCAGAACCATTTTTGTCGCGCCGACAGAAAAGGCATGGTCAATAAAGAGCCGTATATATTTAAACGGCGGGTTGGTCACCAGCGTTGGAGCCAGTGTCCTTCTGTAATCAAAAAAATTCTTACCCATGGAAATATCCGACGACACTACCGGGCAACCGACTTTCCGTAACTCATCGGCAAAACGTCCGTCACCGGCACACGGGTCCCATACAGGTTCTCCCGGTACCATACAGCGTCTTGCCAACTCCCTTACGATACTTAAAGGGGTTGGATAATTATCATGCTGCTTGCGCATCTGCCCTCCCAAAAAAATGGCCCCGCAAAAAGATCTGCCAACCGTTTGGTCTTCTTGCAGGGCCGCGAGTAGGAGGAGTCGTCAAATGAAAAACAGTTGTATTGGTTCTTACAATACACAATATGTTGGTTCCCATTTACAGGTTACCGTACATACTGTTGGGTAACTGTACCATATCTACTCCCCTTGACAGCTCTCTGTCAACTGTTTGTGCAGTTGTTTTCCCAATTCCGCATAGCCACAGATATCGTCCCAGTGGTCATCATCGTACTGACCGCATACAATCCGCGCCACCTTATGCAGGATATTGATAACGGCAAACTCGTGGGGTGCTATGGGCTTCGTCCAGTCCCGATCGAATGTGAGCGCCGAAATCAAAGCCGCAGCCATGCCGAATGTTTTATCGACAGGCCCGTGGGTAGCGGCACGCTCCCGGAGGAGCGCCCCGATTTCCATGACTGTATCTTCAGTTACATCTTCATTCATACATCCGCGCCCGGTAATCAACCATTCAACCGTAACATTCAACATGCTGGATAAAGCCTGTACACGCCGAATATCTGGAAGTGTCTTTCCGCGGAACCATGCGTTCACAGAAGGATGCCGCATTCCTAATTCTTTAGCGATAGCCACTTGAGTTACATTGGCTTGTTCTGCTGCCATCTTTAATCGTTTGGCTATCCCTTCTTCCTCACCTACTTCAGGAATTCTTCCATCAGCGGGTGCCAGACATTCATCGATTGGCGGGTTCATTTCCATTAATGGATAACCCCCTTCTTTCTAATCACAAGCGCTTCACCTGTACCTGTACTAACGGTACAAAATTCCCCGCTGGAAAAAGCAACAAACAATCCCCAGTTACTGTTCTTTGTATTATGATGGAGAAAAAACATATGCTTGTGATGGCTCTCACCCCACCAAACAGGCTCCATGTGGTGAACCCGCCTTAATTTTTCCTGCATGTTCTTGGGCAAGCCACATTCAAGAGTGAGATAGGGGTGGCCTGCAAGAGCATCCTTCCTCGCTACCGGCCCCTTAGGTACATTAGGTACCATAGGTACTACCTTAGGTACAAGTTCTAATTTAGTACTGGTACCATTACTGGCTAATATAATATTAGGTACTAAGATAGTTCCCAGTACAAGGATAGTACGTAGTACCAAGATAGTACTAGGTACCAGTATAGATAATAATTTAAACATGGAACCTCCTTTGGGTACCTATCTGCTCCTGATGGTACCAGTTTGAAATTAAGGGGGACCATACCGGTCCTCCTCCCTGTCCGAAAATAACAAAAGGGGTAGGGGGTGTCAACTCTTAAAGGACTCTATAAGAAGAATGCACTACTGCATGATGTAGGATTCTATAAGAAGCACAGGTATGAGGAGAGGATCATTGCATGAGGGGATTAGCCTGTGGAGGTGGAGGGGTACCAAAGGTCGTTCAGGGGGGGCTGGGGGTAGGTCCAGTATCGAAGCTAGAAAACAAAACAAGGGTGTCCATTTGTGGCACCCATACCATGACAGACCGGCTCACTGTTCCGATAGATTTTGATTCTTTGCGGAGCTGGGGAATCACCATCACCAGTTGTACCGGCACGCGCCATTACAAAGGTATCGGATAGGGTACTGGGCAATTATTCGGAGTCGGTGCCGGTCAGTAAATCGGAAAGCCTTTGTTCCAGTTCCTGTTTGATGGAGTCAGCGTCCCGTGGTTGATCGTGCTGCACGCGATCCTGAAACAATGAGCCGCCTTGGTCTGCGAGTTTCCCCAACAGTTCCAGACTGCGCACCCTCGCTGCGCTGTTGGTGTCAGCGCCTTTGCCCATAGCCTCAACTTCTAGCTGAGATATAATAAACTCCAATCGAGAATGTGCGGAGCGCAGCGCATTGGCATCAGACTGGGCCTCAAGCGATTCGCGCCTTGCTCTTATCTTGCTCTGACTAGCCAAAATAGACGCACGTTCGTGGACTGACTTGGCAGTCATTCGGCTGACATCGTAGCATTGGCGGTATGCATCGCTTAACGACATAGGCTTACCATCTGAATCCTTGCTTACCAGCGATCGCACAAAACACGCTTGCTTAGCCGTCAGCTTAGTGTCGCGCTGTGCGACGAGTGAACCATCCACCAGCACCAAATGCGGTTTCTTCTTGGTCATATCGATACCCCTCTAATTATTGTTCAATTCTTTCTTAGCATGATACGCCGCAGGGCAAAATATTATTTTGCATTGTCGCAGGCGCTGGTCATGGGGAGTGGTCCCTAATAAGTGCCTGTTAGCCCATCGGGGCATTAGCTAGATTTTCAGAGTCCTGATTGCTGGGCAGCACTCCACAACAACCAGAACGGTCTCTGTGCTCCGCAGGCAGGATAAAATAAATTTACACTCATATTTATTCGGAAAACAGGGCATTAAAAAATGAATGTGTCTGTAGGGCCAAAATAAGACCGCACAAGAAGCTTAAGGGTTCTGTGGTACTCTGCTATATAAAAAGAGGATTCGCAAATCCAGCCTTTTTAGTGATTAACTTTTTTTCTTATATATTCCTCACAAAGGGGTTGCTATTCTTCTTACATGTCTTTATAAGATACCTACGGCAGGGACCGTTCAATCAGGTTGATTTTAAAACCATAGCGACAGTTAGGTGAGAGTCCCTAGGGCGGTCTCAGCTACCGTCTCAGCCATAGCGTTAGTTTCAAGACTGTCCGGAATTTTACAGCACGCTACGTTTGAGACCGTAGGTGTGCAATGACGTTCCCTGCCTAATGTCTGTCCCTACTGCTTGGGACACTGACGAGTGCTTAGCAAAGCCGAAACATTTTTTTATTGGAGTAAAAAATGGAAAACATAATAAGTATGGAACAACTGCCAAATTATATTCAGGCAGCAATGGATATTCAAAATAACCGTGTAGACGGTTTCCCTCTTTTGATCTTGGGACCGGTTGGTGTTGGTAAATCACAAGTGCCGATCCAAGTCGCAAAGGATAATGGATGGTTCGCCAAGGCGATAAATCTTTCCGACTATCAGCCTAGCGAAGTCACCGGATGGGTAACACAACAAGGCGATGTGATGGCTCAACTGATACCTGAATGGGCCAATGATGTATTCGCCGCCGCAAAAGAGGGCAAAAAACAGATCGTTATTTTTGAAGAATTTCCTCAATGCGATGTCGATGTTCAAAAAGCTGCCGCGCAGATCATTTGGGACCGGCGAGTCGCTGGGTACCGGTTACCGGAGGATTGTTTAATTGTTGCCAACGGTAACCGCAAATCGGACAAGGCGGCGGTAAAATCCATACCTGAGCATTTAATTTCAAGGTTTAATATCGTAACCGTGGAGGCTGAGCTTGATCCTACACTTGCACATTTTGCCAAGATAGACGTAGCGCCTGAGGTTACGACTTACCTGACACAATTTCCTGATGCATTACACCGGCATGTTCAGGATGGTACGCCGTTTCCATCCCCACGCACATGGGTAGCGGTCTCCGATATCATTAAGGCGAAATTGACCAAGGCGGTTGAGATGCCAATGGTTGCCGGTGCCGTTGGCATTGGTGAACAGGCTAAATTTACCGGATTCCTGCGCGTCTGGCGTGATCTTGTAGCACCGGCGAAGGTATTCGCTGATCCGACAGGCTCACCGGTGCCCGAAGGCGCTGACGTTCGCTACGCAATGATCGGATCACTGGTCGCAGCGTGTAGAAGTAACAATGCCAAGGCGCTGGCAATCTACATCAAAAGGTTACCGCCAGAATATCATTCTGTTGCAGCCGCTGCGATAAAACGCCGCAATCAGGCGGCGACTGATCCATCCAAGAAAATTTCTGCGAAAGAATTCACTGATATCTTAATCGAAACCGCGCAATTATTGAATGAGGAGTAAAAAAACATGTCAGAATTATTGCAAGAAAACGCGATGTTAGTCGCATTGAACATTCGTTGCGGTGGATTTACGCGCAAGGACAGGAAGGTTACGGACCAAGTGAATCGGGACCACTCAGCAACACATAACGCTGGTAAATATAACAAGCACCTGCTTGATCCTCACATGGTTGATGGACCTCAGCGTGCCGCACGTGCGGCACGTGGGGACCATGACAGACTCACAATGCCGTGGGACGGCGTCTACAGACTGCTACCGGTAGAGTTATTCGAGCGGTATGTTGAAACCATGGATGGACACAAGTCACGTTTTAATGTGGCTGTGACCGATCTTGCTAGTAAGCTACCGGCATTGATTGAACAGCGCCGCCAACAGTTGAATGGCATGTTTAACGAAGCCGATTATGATCAGTATCGTGACCTTGAGTCACTGTACGATTTTAAACGCAGCGTGCGTGATGTGCCAACTGGTGCGAATTTCTACGCTAAAATCGTCGACAATCAAGCGTCTGTGATTCGTGCGGAAATCGATGAAGAAAACGCCAACTTGCTCAGGAATGCCACTGAACATTCGTTCCAGAGCTTACACAAATGTGTCAGCCATATTGCTGATTGTCTCAAAGGTTTTGAGGCGGTTAGCGTGCGGCGTGCCGGTGGTAAAAAGAAAGTTGAAACGAATCGCCGGTTGTTTGAGAGTATGATCGGAAATCTTGCCGATCTTGTTGAAATCTTACCGGCCCTGAATGTCTCAGGTGATGCGCAGTTGGCGGCATTGGTTGATGAAATTCGGAACAGCGAATTGCTCAAGCATGATGTTGAAACTTTTAAAGACCCAGCCAGCAAGGCTGTTGTTGAAACTGTACAGACCCAAGCAGAGGATATTTCTGAACGCTTGTCTGGTTTTTTTGGAGGATGAAAATGAGCGGATTAGTTAAACAGCTAAAGGAGGGGACTGTTGTCCCCTCCGACTCCGTACTCAAGCACGTAGCGCGTGCAAAAATACGGTTACAAATGTCAGATATCTTTTATTCGGTTATCCTGATGCAAATGCCAGTGATTTACACTGACACCTTGCCTACAATGGCAACCGATGGGACCGCACTTTATATTAATCCCGATTTTGCTACCACCTTGTCAGGGGATGAAATAAAAGCGGTTTTTATTCATGAGGTCATGCACAAAGTGTTTTTCCACCATGTGCGCCGTGGAACTCGCCGCCCTCAAGTCTGGAATATTGCGGCGGATGTGATCATCAATGACATTCTGCGCAAGGATGGGAAAATCTTGCCACCATCGGCACTAGACTGGGCTGACGCCGGTACTCTTAAAAGAAACCGCGCAGAGTATTCCACGGAAATCCTAGCGGATGAAATGAGCAATCGGCAAGACCAAGATCAAGACCAAGATCAAGACCAAGATCAAGACCAAGACCAAGATCAAGACCAAGATCAGGGCCAAGAGCAGGGCCAAGAGCAGGGCCAAGATCAGGGCCAAGATCAGGGCCAAGATCAAGACCCGTTCGCTGACAAAGGCGGAACTGGTATCGTAATCGACGCTGAGAACGATAACGGTGAACCTCTCGACGCCGCGCAGATTTCGGAGATGGAGCGCGAGCTTGTCGCCGATATCCAAAACGCTGCGCAAATTGCCAAGGCTCAAGGTAAATTGCCGGCAAGCCTCGCAGAATATGTTGACGACTTGCGCGATGGCACGATTGACTGGCGCGAACAGTTCGCTAGATTCTTGGGGAAAGGTGCCGACAATCGTTACGACTGGAAACGTGTGGATAAAAAATTCATCCAGCGCGGTATTTTTGCTCCGCGTAGAGTGAACGAGGGTGTCGGTCATATCGTGATCGCTGTCGATACAAGTGCCAGCGTATCTCAAGCTGAGTATCAATCATTAATGGCAGAAGCCAAATCGGTTTGCTTGGATGTAGACGCTGAGAAAGTCACGATAATCTATTGTGACACGCGCATTGCTCACGTCGATACCTACGACGATCCGACCAGCATTGAGGAGCGAGACCTTGGCCGGTATGGCGGAGGCGGCACTAACTTTCAGCCTCCATTCGATTACGTTTACGAGAACGAACTGGACGTTGACTCGTTCGTTTACCTGACTGATTTGGAGTGTTCAATGCCGCACGAGCCAGACTATCCGGTGTTGTGGGTATCAACCACGAAAGCCACCGCCGATTTCGGCACAACCATTCACATTAATTAGAAGGGGAGGGGCCTAGCGGCCCCTCTTAAAATCATGGAAAAATATTTAGAATACCGGAATCAATTAATGACTTTCCAGAAAACGATTAAATTTGTAAATGAATTGTGTAAACAATTCGATTCGGGAGCAAAACATTTTTTAAATTCCCCCCTTGTTGGCGATGGTTTTGGTACGAAGTACCCACTCGATGCCGACAGAGACATGACCGTCTGGGGATTAGAAGAAAGATTCGCCGCAATGATTGATAAGGAAAATAATTCTCTCCATTCCTACATCAATGTAAAATCAAATTTCACACCAGATTTAGAACCATTCGCCAATTTACTGGCTGACTCCCACAAAAAAATTAGAGAATTTCGTAATCGACTCTCACATAAACCGCCGCACGAATCTTTTATTGGCCGCTGGGAAAAAAAATTGCGAGAGACAAGAAGAGTTCTCGACGAATGGCGAAGTGATTTACGAATTGATTTGGTGTTCGGTTCCTCACATATTGGGGAAAAACACTGCGCTCCGATAGATTTTGATTCTTTGAAACCAAATGCTCAATTATATAAAATGCTAAAAGAAATTCCATTTTCTTTCAATCATAAAAAAGAAAACTACTCGCCTGATCGCGTTCAAATTAGAATCACATCTAATTTTTTCACCAAAGTTCTGCCGTTTTTCTCAGCGAATGGCAACCAATCGCCACCATTTATTGAGAAAATATCCCAACGTGCTGACGGTACTTTCAGTATGCAGTACATGGTTTTTCATTTAGAAGATTCTGTCTACGAGGTAGGTGGAATTAAACTTGATCATGGAATAAAGGTTGCAAAATTTCATGGCATTGAAACAACAGGCAGATATGATGACCGTACCGTCACACCGGTTACACGTTTCCTTGCCTATACTGGTGAGAAAATCGGTCCAGCGGTACCGTCAGTAATTATCGGCACCGCTACGACCCCGAAACGTGCCTATCAATTATTGCGTAGTAGAATCGCACGCGATCTGATGAAAAAATTATGAGTAAGGATAAAAAAGAATGGAGGCCGGTGGCAATCGACGTTGCCGCCAACCCCCATCACTACACCAAGGGCCAAAGATTTCTCGCTTGGTGTTATCTATATGAATCCAAAACGGGGAAACCCGTTCGCCAAATAACATTGCCCCCTTATAGGGGAGCAGTCCCTGATAAAGAGGAGAAAAAATAATGGATGATAAAATCTTTCTGCCATTCGTTAAAACGCATATGACCGTGGAACAATTGCTGCAAATCGCCGATCGATTCCAGACACTGGTTAAGTGTTTGGAAAAAAATTATACTGATGAAGAAAGAAAAAAAGAAGACATTCAATTTATTTGTAGAGGAATCTTCCTAGACTACACCTGTGAGCGCAAAGGATTAGACCGTTGATAGTCAAATATTTTTACGGTTTCGTTGGAGACGAATTACCCAACGTGCCGTCTGGCTATCGCATTGTCGAAGCAACAGTCGGGAAAAAATGGGTGCGTGTGCGCGAAGCATTGGTTTGGCCGACACAGCGGCGAAAAATTCCACGTGAAATATGGGAGACGTTGTGCATGAAAATGAGATCGAAGCCTAGATATCTTATTAAAAAAAGGAAAGAGGGAAAGGAAAAAAAATGATTATTCTTCAGGCAAAATGCGAAAAATGTTCCACGACTAGGGAGGTTGTTAACCTCGACTGGTCTCAGATCAAGTGCGTTTGCGGCACACAGATCAAGAATGATCTGCATGGTGTCTACTCCCGAAATCCTCTGATTACAGGGGAGATTGACATGAGTGTAGTAAGAAAGGAGAGAGAAAATAATGACTAATTAAATCCCCCCCTGTTCCCTTGTGGAGCAGGGGGATTTTTTTGTGTCTAAATTTGGCAACGGATTCCATCCATAACGATCCGCGAAAAACTCCCCTACAATATCTAGTCCCTTGCAGACCCGGCTAACACAAGACCCACTTGTTACAGCGCGGTCCTCAAGAAGGACTCCTAGGATCAAGTCCTTGATCTTATTCCCCCCCCTATCTTTTAAATATTTTATTATTCTGCCAACTTCAGCGTAAGCCATAGCTTGGCGTTCTGATATGTTGCACTCCCCACCATGTAGTCCTCCGCTTTCTAACCTGCTACCACCGACCCCAATCATTCTCGCACGATATAAAGTGCCTAAAAATTCTTCCCCAATCTGGTGGTGGTGGGGGGAAATTTTTTTACGGAAAAAAAGTGCATCCAATTCTGTAGAATCTACCCGCCGAAAATGCACATCCCCTACTCTCGCGGAAGCATCCTCAACAACGAACTCACCTTGACGTAGAGTTTCAGTTGTCGGCCCAGTCAGTGATGAAGTCAGTTTCTTTTTTGTCTTCATAATAACACCCCGATGGAATATCGAAATCAAGAATGACCTCACCCTGTTTTCCCAGCCAGCGATATCTGGTTTTCCAGCACACAATTTTGACGCGCTCTCGATCTTCAAGAGAATCCATGAATCTCGCTACAGTTAATCCTGAATCGGCAAAGTTAAACCAATGCGCTGATCCACTAAGGTCATAGCCTTTTGGTATTGGTGTGGTGCCTTCCTCCCTGCGCATCTTGGCAGGGTGTGCGACAAACCAAACGTGGATGTCATGGAGCTTGGCGAACATCCTCACATCAGTCAGCATGTCGCTGATCTGCTGCGTCTCGCTCTTGTTCTTGTCAGGGAGTGCGAGGTAAGAAAACGGATCGATAACTAATCCTCGAATTCCCATTCGCTGCACCGCTCCTGCTGCTCGGTCAAGGATACTTGTCAGGGAAGCCTTCTCACCATCGTTGTTGTCAATGAAAACAAAATGATCCTTCACAAAATCTTTAGCCTCTCGCAACTGGCCTTCATGGAGTCGTGGTGTGGGACCGGTAAAGAATGGAAGACCGCTGAATTTCTCTATTAACTGGGTGATATGGGTGGGGGGATCGCATTCAAAACTACAGATAGCAAACTTCCAATCCCGATTCCGTGCAAGATTTACCATCACATGATCCAGAAAACTTGACTTGCCACTGCTTGGAATGCCAGTCACCACTGTCATACACCCAGTCTTGACCGTATAAATCTCATCGATAGTGGGAAATCCTGTGGACTCGCCGCCAACTATTCCATCATGATACAGTCTATCAACCTCTTCTTCATAGTGGTCTAAGTTATTAAGTCCCGAAAGTGGGTATGGTGTGGCTTTCTCTACCACATCACGTAACGCCTCTGGCCCATGCAGAACCAGCATGTCGTTTGCATCTTTACAATCATTCGGCCACTCGACTAGCCAGCACTTGGCCTTGCCGATGCGGCGAGCCAGTTCTTCAGCCAAGGCTACACCGGACTGATCCCCATCAACTGCGAGGACAACCTTGTCCATCCGGGAAAAAAGCTCTCTTGCATTCCAGATATAGCTAAACTTTTTATCTTCGGAAGGATCGACTTTATTTTCACTGATCTTCTGGGGTGCGCCATTTGGCACAGAAACTGATGTCACTTTGGCAGACCAAAGAGAGAGGCAGTCCACCTCTCCCTCGCAAACTACCACAGAAGTCTCCCCATTAATCAGGTGTTGTCCAAATAACGTGTTGGCACCGCCGCCGTCTTGGGTATGCGCCTTGCTCTCCACTGCACGAAATTTGTTTGCATAAATCTTTTCATTTTCGTGGTAAGGAAAACCGATCGCTTCGACCTCACGCTCCAGCTTGGGGAAATATTTTTGTGTGGAAAAAATACCGAACTTTTCCAGTACTCTAGGTTCGATCTTCCTGTTTCCTGTGAGGTATTCCCTACAAACCCTACCAAGCTTTGCGTCTTGTGCAATCTGTAAATCTTTTTTTGATAGTCGTGGACGCTCTGGTGTGGTGTGGAGCGGAGCGCAGCCTGAGACACCGCAATGCTTGCAATCATAGATGAGGCGATCTGATTTTATCAGCACCGATAGCACAGGCTCGCGTTTGTTCGCACCCTTTCGGGAGAGAGAGCAGCTTGGACAAGTGATACGGATATTCTGATTTATCTTATGATGCCACAGGTGTGTCGCATCCACGATAGCATGATTTATTTCCATGTTACTCTCCTTCCCCACTTGAATTCTCTCATATGATATGGTATGTGTCAAATTCCATGATAGGAATGCGGCGGGGGCATGACGACTTCCTCCTCCCTGTTAGTTCCCGCCGCCCTTCCATGCCGTACCTCTTCCTTTATTTTTTCCATCCAGTATTTTCTTTGGGCAGGACTTCTTCGTGCCAAATCAAAAACGATTCGTTTTATCTGGATCGGTCTTTTGCCTACCAAAGAACAGATGTCTCTACATCTTTCAGTCCTAAACCATGCGATAGCTTCAGCCATTTCTTTGGAGCTACGGGACCGCGCAACATCAGCTATCGCCATGAGAAGAACCTCTTGCCACAGGCGCGACTCACCGGACATCAATCGCCACCTCAACTCTTGGGTTGTCACGATCTAATCCCCAGAAAATATGCTTCTCTTTTACCTGTCGATCATTCTTGTAGATAACATTCTGCATAGCATCTAACACTACTGATTCGTCTAGGTCTGGTCTGCGGGTAGCATAATAAATTGTCATAGTTACTGCAACATCCTCCTCAACAAGCGGGTCTAGTCGCGTGACTTGCCTGCGGAAACTGTCTAAAAATGATAACGCTTTAGCACTTTTGATAAACCGTGGTAATTTCCCATGTACCACCAATCGGCGGCTGTTAGATTTGGATGCTGGCTCTCCAAGAATAGTAAAAGAAATTGTTGACATGCGGATTATGTACGCCTATAAGATTACTACGGAGGAAGAATGAAAATCACGAATAAATTTAATTTACCCTCGACTATAGCCGATGCGTTGGCAGCTTCGCAAGCCCGTTACTCCAAGGGTGACGCTTGGATGAGTGTCACTGGGCTACAGAAACCGCCACGCATTGGCCTTCTTTCAAAGAAACACTGGAAAGATTTGACTGAAGACGTTTCCGATTCGGTATGGAAACTGTTTGGTTCTGCAATCCACACTGTCCTTGAGGACGGTAACACAGGATCAAATGCACTTATCAAAGAAGAGCGTCTTTCCATAGATGTTCTAGGGCAAACCATTAGTGGTGCGATAGATCTTCAGGAGATCACCGACTTTGGTATAGAGATAACCGACTACAAAATGACACGCGCCATTAGTGTCATGCCGGACTCTTTTTCTCTACCATCTTGGACAGAGCAACTAAACTCTTACGCTACCCTAGTGGAAGAGAACAAGGGATTACCCGTGACGCAGCTATCTATCTGCGCAATTCTAAGGGATCACTCCCCTGCACAAGCTGAACGCCAAGAAGACTACCCAGTTACCCCTATAGTTATGGTGGACATTGAGCTTTGGTCCAAGGAACAGCGCCTATCGTGGCTAGAGAGCCGTGTACAGGCACATCTAGGGGCTGAGCTATCTCATAGCACCATTGAAACGCTACCTCTCTGCACGGACGAGGAGCGGTGGAAAAGAGGTGACAAGTGGGCAGTGAAAACCAGCGCCAATGCAGCTCGTGCCAAACGAGTTTTCGATTCAGAACAGGACGCCAAAGATTTATGTGCCGAGAATCCCACATGGGTTATTGAGCACCGGCCAGCGCAGCCTATTCGGTGCCAGAGCTACTGTGAGGTAGCTAAGTTTTGCACGCAGTATCAGGAGAATTAAATTATGAAGCGTAAAGATAGAGAGACAAGAGACCGACTTCTTGTGGAGAATTACATAGCCCAAAAACAGATTGGTAGAACGGATATTGTTAGAGGATTATGTGCCTCGTTCAATCTTTCTGCGAGTTACATCTATAAGATAATTAGAAAAAGTAGATTAGAAAACTCCCAAAACTGGGAAGAACTTCACCTAGATTCTGCACCTTCTTTTAGCGGTGATCGATTGATCGTGTCCAACGCCATAGGCGGCATCGATTATACACCCAAAAGTTGGTGGAAGAAATTACTTAACAAGTTAGTGTAATGCCTAAAAGAGGAGAAAAAAAATGACAAATAAAAAAGGTTCCACTACTTCAGTGTGGAAAACTCTCACAACAAGCGAGGTTAAGGTGGCGGTAGATGAACATCGCCAGCAAAAAGGTAAGCTTGATTATCTTTCGTGGGCATGGGCATGGGGTAAGCTTAAAGATCATTTCCCTGATGCGTCCTTTGAAAAGCACTGGTTTGAAGACGGCACCAGTCGTATTCCTTTTACTTGTGATCAGCACGGGTATGCGTATGTGCAAGTTACAGTTACTGTGGAAGGTTCCTCACTAACTGAGATCCTCCCAGTGCTGAACCATAACAACAAACCAGTAACCAATCCTGATTCCTTTGAAGTAAACACCGCATTGCAACGATGCCTATGCAAGGCGATAGCCTATCATGGACTAGGATTTCATATCTACGCTGGTGAAGACCTCGAAGATTATACACCCGACAATCCTGTCGTAGTAGAGAAGATTGAAGACACTCTCACCATTAAAAAGAACAAATCAAAAAATGGCAAAGAGTTAGTTCAGAAAGCCAAGGATATTCCAATCGTCAAAGCTGTGGAAAAAGAACTCAATGCCGAAATTGCAACAGTCATCGACTCAGAAAATTACCGTAACACATACGACAAAGATGGCTCTCTTATTCACGGATTTAATGACGAGAACTTAACTTTTATCATGGAAAAATCCATGCCAATACCTGATCAGTTGAAGTATATCTACAAACACATCAGTAGCATCCTTCAATCCATCACAACAATTGAAGACCTTACACAACTGTTAGCAAATAATAGTGCATTAATTCACCGCATGGCGAAACACAACAAAACTACAGTGGCAAATTTAAAATTAGTCGCGCTCATTAAAGAGCACAAAAGCCAACTACAACAGGAGTAAATAAAATGGCAATCGGAAATTTGTTCGACAATACTAGACACAATCCTCCTTCATGGAGGGCATGGAGTGGTGACGTATCGTTTAGGAAAGAGGACATAGACTATCTGGTTAAAGAATTTAACAGAAAGAAAGAAAATCCCAAGATGACAATGAACGGAGAGTTACTACAGGGAAAGAATGGTAAATATATTCAGATCAAGTTTAAAGAATTTTATGAGGGGGAGAAGAAGAGTTCCACTTCCCAATCTTCAACAGAACCTAAGGCAAATCCTGTTGAGGTTGTTGAGGAACCTTCCCCTCCTACTCTTACACTCGATGATATCTAGGTTCAAACGACAGCGTGTACGGGATAAAAAATATCTTACACACGTGCGCAGCCTGTCATGCCTTTCATGCAAGGTGCCTTGGTGTGGTGACGCCCACCATATAATTTATGCAGAACTAAACGCCATGAGCATGAAGGTAGGAGATAACTGGGTAGTCCCTCTGTGCAGAAATTGTCATCACGATCTGCACATGAAGGGAGATGAAAGAAAATTCTGGGAGATCGTTGATCGTGATCCCATCGAATGGGCAACAAGAGAATGGAAGGAGTGGAAAGATGGAAGTACGTGACGCATCTTTTAATTTTGAAGCACAGCTTCACAGTGTAATTAATAACATGAAGGCACAGACAGGAGTAATAATTAAACTGCTGATCCACCCTAACGATATACCCCTAGGGTTATTGTCTCATACAACTACAACAAGATTTGCCGTGGCAATGGTAGAGATTGGCGATGATGAGGAACCTGTCGCACCCAAGGAAACCAACCTTGTTGCGAATGCCAGCATACTTTGTAAAGAAGGAGCATTTCAATTCTTTATACATGCATGGGCCGAAGCAAATGAAGCACCGTTAACACTAACCGAAGACGAAGAAGATCTCGCACGTGAACGGTTGCGCTTTGCAATCAGTGTGAAATCTTTATCTGAGCTGAAAGAAAACAAAACAGCTCAAAGAAAATTTCGTGATCTTAAAACTGAATATGAGAAAGGATTTAAAAATGATGGAGAATAATCAGATGGGTAATAATCATATGGATCGTCCAGCCAAACTGGACGGAAGTCATAAGAAATATTCTCTCTTATTACCAGAGAATGTATTGGAGTCCATGAGAATCATTGCGCGTTTACAACGACGAACTACTGCAACGCTCTTTCGTGAAGTAGTCGAAGAGTTTGTAACGAAACATGCATTGTTTCGTGGAGAACAGCAATAGTGCGTCCACTCTATGAGAGCAATCAAGATCGTATCAACGAATCTTCCATAGCAGAAAAAATTGCAGTTGCATGGGGGTGTGATGTGAATAAAACACCCCCCAAAGCACCCTACGATTACTGTGTTACCAGAGGTGGTTTGATAAAAGCAATAATAGAAATAAAGATGAGGCGTAATTCTCACGACCACTACCCTACGTTTCTTTTGAGTGTCGATAAAGTTGTGCGATGCCGCCAACATGCACAACTAATGAGGTGTCCGTTCGTTGTCGTTGTCCAATATACAGACACTCTCAAATGGTGGCGTTTTGCTGAAGGGGAGTTTACCGCAGAAATTGGAGGACGGTTTGATCGGAACGATGATTTGGATATCGAACCGGTAATTCATGTACCCATACAATATTTCAAAGGGGGGGGATAATGGAGTATATCAGCATAGGAATTGGAGTGCTGCGCTTGTTGTTTGATGCACATACTTACGTGAATACACCAGATACCATTGTAGAAGAATGGGTATATGGCCGTGCAGATTACAACATACACTCAGAGATTACCGAAGCGGAAGCGTGTCGCAAGGCCGAAGCAAGAGCCAAACTGAATGCCATTCAGAAATTTAACGGAGAATATATAGCGTCCGATAGCTTTATGTCCTGTAAAGAATCAGGCGAGAACGTAGAATGTCCGATGCATACATTCACATGGTCAATGCTAGACGGTCTTATCAGCGGGGTTCGCAACCGAACAGTATTTACTACAGAGAATCTTAAAGACCAACGTGTATGCCGTGTTGTTCTTGAAGCACGTGTCATATCAAGATCAGACCCTATTGATCCCAACTTTGATATACAGGTAAACTTATCTCATATGGTTCTTAGAGATGGCGATCCATTAACTATTACAGTTAATCCTACACAGGAGATGTATCTTAACATTCTGGTAGAAGATCATAGCAATATGCTAACGCACATTTTTCCAAACAAGTTCGACAGTAATGGAAAGATATCAAATAGGACTATGATCCCAATCAGTGAGAGTTATTCTCTCGCGGCAAAGTTTCCGTCCCATTTGTCAGGGAACGAAACACAGGAAGTAGTCCATATTCTTTCCACGCAGTCAGAGCTTTCCATGCTCGATACGTATTCAATAGAAGACTTCCATTTAAAACTATTGGAAATACCAAACCATCAGAAGCGGTATGTAAGGAAGGCGTACCGTCTCATTAAATAGGAGGAAGACAAATGTTAGAAAGAATCACAAGTGTAGACCGTTTAAAGCGTGACATTAAACAGGCTGCTACTATCCTATCCGATACAGAAGCGCGGTTTCTTGTCGATGCTTATTACCAAATGCAAGACGACCGCATTCGTGCGGATGGTCAGGTGCGCTCAATGGGCAAAGAACCTCACGCTATTCTGTCTTGGTTAGGAGACCAATCAAGAATTCTGGAAACCGAAGTAAAAAAGGCGCTCGACATTTATTCTGGCGCACACCCTATTGGCACACGTATAAGAACTGTTGTTGGAGTAGGTCCAGTTATAGCTGCTGGAGTGTTGGCACATATTGATATTACCAAGGCAGATACTGCCGGAGCTATATGGCGCTTTGCAGGCCAAGACCCTACACTTGAATGGAAGAAAGGCCAGAAGCGTCCCTTTAATGCTCAACTTAAAACCCTATGCTGGAAACTGGGAGAAAGCTTTGTCAAAGTCTCCAGCCACAAAGACGATTTCTATGGAAATATATACAAAGAACGCAAAGAAGCTGAGATAATTAAAAATGAAAATATGGAATTCAAGGAACAGGCAAAAGAGAAACTGGAAAAATATAACATAGGCAAAACGACTGACGCCTATAAAGCCTACTCCAGCGGCAAGCTTCCCCCCGCTCATATCCACGCGAGAGCAAAGAGGTATGCAGTTAAAATATTTCTTAGTCATTTACATGAAGTTTGGTACGAACACCATTACGGTAAGCCAGCCCCTGTACCTTATGTTTTTGCACACGCCGGACATACCCATAAAATTGAATGCCCATTTTAATTACGGCCCTCAAAAGAACCATTGAGCTTGAATGAATTAAGTCTGTTGATAGAAACATGCAGCTTGAATGAATTAATGGATAAGAGAGAACCACACATAAGGAATGAAATTACAACGTAAGAGAGAACCATTTTAGGAGAATGAATTAAGATCGTCGATAGAAACAAGCAGCTTGAATGAATTAATGCATAAGAGAGAACCATTTTATGAGAATGAATTAAGTATGTCGATAGAAACAGCGATGAAGAATGAATTAAGTCGGCCGATAGAAACAGCGAGGAAGAATGAATCAAACCCATTGAGAGAACTATACACATTGAATGAGTTAACGTGAACGATAGAACCATTTTAGGCGAATGAATCATATAATAAGAGAGAACCATTTTAGGCGAATGAATTATGGCCCATTGAGAGAACTATATACATTGAATGAATTACAATAATGGATAGAACCATGCCTGCGGAATGAATTTATATCCAACGAAAGAAATAAAATATCTGAATGAATTAAATTACAGGAGAGAACCAGAAAAAATGAATGAAATGAATACTGCCCTTAAAAAAATTGCCCAACATCATCTTGAAAGGATAGAGAAATTACGTAGCGCATTGGAAGAAATTCGTGATGTGGCACGAGTAAGTGATGGTGTAGAATTTTATGCCATGATTGCTGAACGTGCTTTAACTGAAGACGAGGAGGAAAGAAATGACAATTGTAATAATGATTCTAGTTACTAATCTTGTAATAGCAATTTTAACGGGGTGCTCAACTCCAACTCCCGGAAGTCCAGAAGCATTCCTCAAGAAACAGGAAGACAAACGTGCGAGACAAGAGACAATAGTAAAAGATACTATCAATGAATTACCTAATTGGTTTGTCGAAGTACCTACAGAAAAGAACGCCATTCATTCTGTAGGAAGCGCAACCTCTCCTGATCTCCAACTCGCCATTGATAAGAGTATCTTACATGCTAAACGTACATTAGCTGATCGTATTGAAGGACGGTTAAGTTCTCAAGTAAAAGAATACATTACCGAAACAGGTAAAGGAATAGCTCCCTCTGCTCTAAAAGATATAGAACGTGTAACCAAGAACATTATGCGTGAAGTAAATGTTGCAGGATACAGCGTCAAAGAAATGGAGATCAAACCGCACCAGACTTTCTTTCGGGTCTACGTGCTCTTGATGTACCCAACAGGAGAAGCCAACGAATTGCTGCATCTATATCAACAAAGGATGAGCCGCTCACATAAGGCTGATGATGTCCAAAAGAGTTATAAAGAACTGGACACAGAAAGATTAAGAGGAAAAGAACTATGAATTGCTGGCATTGTAATACCGAACTTATTTGGGGTGGAGACCACGACCTTGAAGACGATGAGAGTTTTGTAATGGAAACCAATCTAAGCTGCCCTAACTGCCACAGTTTTGTTCTAGTAATGAGAGCCCATGAAACATCATCTACATGTTCTACTTGTCAGGGAACAGGCCGTGTCACAGTGGAGAAGATGCGTACTGGGGAACAAAACTATGACAGGTTCCCTGAAACCATCTACTATGAAGCTGAAATAGAATGTGATAAATGTGGTGGAGATGGGATGTCAAAGGAAAATTAAATACAACCCTTACACGCCCAGCGAAGAAAATAATACATCCCACCAATCGCGCCTAATACCACCACAACATTCATAAATTCCTTACCGTATTTTTTCCATTTGATAGCTTCAGCTTTGGCTTTTTTCTTGGCTGCTTCTTTCCTCCGAATATTTTCTTTATCTCGCTCAATAATACGTTGCTGTCTCAATGCGAGAATCTCGCTCCAAGTTTTATGACCAAACCGTTTGTTGATCATAATCATCATATTATGCATCTCTTTCTCGATCTGCTTTTGCTGGAGAACGAATGCGGTTACCTCTTGAATCGAGGTCCCATTTCCTACAGGTTCAGGAGCATTCCCTAACCGTGACTTAACAAACGCCTGAAACTTATTGGGAGGGGGTGGGCTTTTTTCTTTGACCTGTTTTGTAATTTCTTCGTGGCCGTTAAACACAGCGTCAATATGGTGGGCGATTTCCCCAATATCCTTACACGTATTGATAACTTCTTTTGTGCCTGAGACCGCTGCTTTCACGCCAGCGAGAATCAAGGCTGTTTCTGCGATTACCATAGCTCATGCCATACTATTTTATTACTATTACAGAACCTTTTCTGTCCCACTTAGGAGGAATCTTTGACCAAATATAGATTAGTATTCTACGGAAAAATATTTTTGTTTTCCCACATCTCTTTTTAACTGTGAGCGGTGTTACGGGGTACTGCAATCTCAGAGGTCGAGGGAAACAATAACACACTACTATCACATAAAGTAAAAACAAGGTCAGCAATACAGGTGTCATTTTTTATATCTATCGTTCCACATTTTATCCCATAGCCACACGTTCATTCTCCCTAAACATCGAGCGATCCAATATAGGAATGAGGAATGCCATAACCAGTGGTTGTAACGAAAAGGGGCTTCTTCCGAAAGAACAGGATTCTGTAGGAATTTTGGAGTGAATAAAGGGATGTAATTTATAAACATCTATACTAAATTTTTCATTTGTTTACCATTCCCCTCTGCTTGTCTTTAAGTTTTTCTACAGCTTCACGCACTTCAACCATGTCGGTTTGTAACCGCTTTATGTTTACCCCGTTAGACATGCCTTCTTCCAACCGGGTCTGGATTTTCTCAACTTGCTTCCCAAGATGTTCAATCATCATGAATTGCTCGCCGTCAGCAGGTGGCTGACCTAGCTCTCCCCTCGGCCACTTGATACGGAACTCATTGTTTTTCTCAATACTAACTTTCAATTCTTTCAAACCAGAAATCAGATCTTTATTTATCAGTTGCTCAAAAGTTTCTAACCTGTTCAGACGTTCCACGATTCCAAAATATCCCCATACTCCTGCGCTTGCTGCAATCACAATAGATAATAAATTACGTACAGGCATGGAAATAGCGGTTGAGTCGCTCATGCGTAACGATCTCTCTGCCATTACTTATTTCCCAGATGCTGGACTGGTAACCATGTCTCCCCCAACTCTCCACCCTTATACTTCCGCAACACGAGTTTTCCTTTTCTGCATTCCCATCGAGCCCCTACATAGAGATGGCCCTGAGAGCGGATGATCTTCCTCTTAACCTTGAGGCATTCAGTCATACCACCTCGTGGGGTGTACTCCTTGAGTTGTCCAGAAAGAAACATATGTAATATCCAACCGGCAAAAACTTTTTCTTCTGCATGGACAGGGCTAGTTCTGCCAAAACATATGATAAAGCAGAAGGCCAATAATAATAACTTTGCCATAGTCGAGATTAAATATTTCATTATGACCCCCGAATGTTTTCTCCCACCACTTTAAAATTTTATCCAGTTTAAATCCCCCCTTAACACAATCATGGTGACAATTAAAATAGCACTCAACACAATCATTGCCTCTATTCTTCTGAAGCGGGAAGTAATAGTTTTCTCAAGAGCCGCCATATTCTTTACAAGCTGTTCACCATATAATGCCATTAGTGCTTCCTATTTAAAGATCAACCAAATAATTCCACACAATACAGTCAGATCTGCAACAACTGACCAAGCAAGATAAAGTTTAAGTAATAGGTTATTAGTCAAAGAATGCTTCATCAGTAAAAAATCCAGTTCATTTAACCTTAACCTGTAAGAAAATTACAACCAATATCAATCCAATGGTAACTAAATCTGCCCATGGAAAAAGTATTCCTGTTGAAAGTACCGGAGTCATTATCTTTTCCCGTTCATGTAGGCGGTCATCCCCATGTATGCCCCAATGACACCAGCCATAGAAATAAAGAACAGACTGGAAAGGTCACCCAGTAACTTGACACGCTCATCAGGAACAACAGGTAAAAACAACATAATGGTAAAAACAATAATGCTGACCAAAGCAACCCATGCCATGTTACGTTGTGCTCCAGCTTTCTGATCAGCGGTTTCCTGTTGATGAATGGCTGTGACTGCTGACAATTCTTCATCACTGACTATACCATCACCGTCCACATCATAACTTGCATACTCACTTTGTTTCTGGAACTTCTTCTGCTCTTTCACCATCACAACAATCCAGTACAGGTCTATGACATGCATTACATACATATTTCGCTTTAACAAATAACACATGCCCTTGTTGTCCACACCACGGACACACAAAAAACTCCTCCTCAGGCGTCACAGAGAAACAACTCCCTTTCAACTGCACGCCTCTTCACAAGACCAAGTAGAATTTTTCCACCAGCTCTGCGCCATTTTGGAAACTCATCAGCTACCTGTTCTCTGGGAGCATTCCTGTTCAGTAGGGATCTTAATGTGCTAGATTGCAAACGCCCGCTCCCTAAGTTGTACACAAAACTTTGCAGGCTGGAGTGTTCATTTTCGTTTAGCTCGACTCGAATGAGTCTGTCAACCGATTTTTGGCAGTGACCGACCTCTCGTAAAAGTAACTTTTCTGCGTCTGCTTCATCAATCGTGGGGTGATGTAAGGTAACACGACTGCCATCAAAGGTGCGAGTAGAACCGTAGCCAATTGTAGGCACGGCTGCTGGACATAAGTACGCTTCAGAACGGAAGCCCTCGAAGAGCTTTATAATCTTCAAACCTCGCTCATTGATTCTCATTTTTTAACTCGTGATATTGCTCGCCCCCCAAACCAAAATGAGATGACGGCTGCAAAAAGTGCTTTTGTATCCTCGTCCCACACAGCATCGACTGCATCCAATCCAGATACCCCTTGGGCAGTGAGAGAGAAATACGCGGAGATTTCAACGAAACAGAAGAGCAGGAAGAAAGCATAAGTAATAACAGGACGCACAGAACCACGAAGCCCATCAACCCAACGCACCCCTGTTGGTTGCATTGATTTGTGTAGAGATTCAATTTCCCGTATATCCGCTTCAACATTAATCGCTTCCAGTTTCTGATTTGCCAGTTCTTTCTGCTGACGTATCTGCACATCCATAACTGCTAGTTCATGCTTTTTATCTGCACGATCTTGGAACATGTCAATTACCTTAGGCAAAAAACTAGTTCCGAATCCCAACAGGGACCCCAATAAACTCAACATACTTTTCTCCAAGTTTTATATGTAACAACCTACTTGACGAGGAACACTCCTACTGAAATGCTTCTTGTCGCATCTCTGGAATAGACTCTACAACCATCAGTTCCATAGCTGAAATCTCATCAAGCTCTAATCTCTTTTGTTCAGCACTCTTATCTGACTTCATAAGAATAGCACGTTGTTTACGTAAATCAGAAAGCACTCCTTCTATAACTTTTACTTCATCTTTCATCATGATAAGAGAAGCCATCTCATCTCTAAGATCTTGCCCCTTCAGAAAAGTTAGCTCCCCTTCCTCAAGACGTTTGACTGAATTAACAGCCTGATCAACCGCTTCCTTCAAATCATAGAACTGCGTAATCAAACCACGAGCATCTGGTCGTGCAAAAAATCGTTTGACAAACGGATATTGACTAAGCTGTTTGGCAGGTCGCTCTCCAAGATCGGATGCGGTATCCCGTATTACACTATCTACTGTATCCAAAAGTACAGTACCCAATGTACCGCTATAGCCACGTATCATATGATCTATCATGATCGGTGAATAATTTACTGCTTCTCCCATTTTCATAGCCAATGCGGAAGTGCGGCTATTAGCCCTATATCCCGGCAACCCATCTGCAATATACTGCCCTTCAATCTTCCGACCTGTCCAGACACTATAATTAGTTATGGCTTCCCCCAGAGGAAGAACTGCTTGAGGAATAGGAAGAAATTCAAACGTATTGATGAAGCCTTGGCGCATAGATCGTGTAATATCACGAGGCACATCCTTACCAAAGTACAGTGCCATCACTCTTTCTGGTATTGTCTTAAACAAGAACCCAACTTCAAAAGGGATCGGGATCTTGAGGGGTGGTCCGTCATAACCGGGTATCCATGATGACGGAATAATCCAGTAGTTGTCTTTAATTTCTGGGTTCTGGTTGATATATTCTTCGTCGTCATGTACTAGCGCCCAGTATGCGGCACTGCTCATGCCAACAAGTAACGCCCTCATGTAGAAACGGCGCTTTACAATATCTGATTCAGGTCTGGATGCAAAACCTTTGCGCCCCATAGATGAACGATAAAGAACATCAAGTCCCTGAATACGGGCATTAAGAAAAGGCACCATAATAGCAAGCTGCTGAATAAGAGCTGAAGATCCTCGTGCAGAAAAGTTAATTACTTCTTGTGCCTCAAAGATCGCTTGAACCTCATCCCCTGTTTCTTTGAGTACACGCTCATATACTGCAATACGAGTAGCTGCATCTGAAGCACGAGATGCTGTTCCAGTAGCATCCCATATTCCTTTAAGCGGATTGCGCATAAACCGTACAGCAGCCGAAGGATACTTATATTTAACAAGTTCAGTCTCTATAAACTTGGTCATCTTGGAAGGATCACCACCAAAATCAAACCCGGTCATCAAGCCAGCAGCAGCCAAAGCATCAGCAGAAGTGCTACCTCTTAATGCCTGAACGAAGCCGCCAATAGTTCCAGCTAATGCGCCTGTGTTTCTTCCGCTTGTAACCCAAGCTGAAAGAGAATCACGTAACATATTAGCTGCCATAAAGTCCGGCGATCGGGTAATCATCTCACGCAAGAATCTAGCAGGCATACCCAATAAATTTACCCATGGTGGTATTTGTTGGTTTACTAGGTAAGACTGTAAAGAAGCATACAACTCCTTATCTCCAACATAGAGAGTTACAGACTTTCCTTTAACTCGAAACGTAACAGTATTGGGAGTTCCGGGCTTGGCACGCACAGTTGTCTCAGGATCGATGAGCACAAGATTGCGCATAGCACGCTGAACCCCAACATTCATCATCCCAGTTTGCACAGCAGACAACGCATTTTCTGTCAGGGTATCAAGAAAGCCTCCAATGGGCATTCCCATTGACTCCACCTTAGTTTTAACTCCCGTCTCCTTCTCAAACTTCTTAGCATATCCTTCAGCCACTTTCTTCTCATGCGACCGAAATGTAGTGGGAAGAATAGTTGAAACATTGTTAGCATCTGTCGTAACTATCCCCCATATAGTTCCCTTTCCACTTAACGGAGGAGGCGGTGAAGCTGCTGTAATGGGAACACGTTTGCCTCCAACAGTTTCAGCAAACATATCCGTTTCACCCGCAATCCCTTGATCGGTGCGATCAAGCTGCCGATAAAACGGTATGTAATCTGCTGTCTCTTTCCAGATATCAGCCTTCTCTCTGGTAAGCACACCTGTATCTACCAGAAAATCTACAAAATAACTGTTCCATACTTGATAGTCTTGGAAAATGTCAGAGAAATCAGCATTATATACAATTTTCTTTCTATCTAAAAGAGTTGCTACATCAGCTTCTTGTATCTGCATAATCTGTGCAATCTCTGGAACAGTATTTCCCAGTGCCAAATATTCTGCGATCTGCTGCTGTGTAAGTAACCGCTCTCTTCCCTCTCTTATCAAGCGTGCCGCTCTTCGTGCAATAGAATACAAATGGAAAACATCGAAACGATTGCCCTTACGCAAAGGCGCAATGATAGGAATGAAACCAGTACTCGTTCCAGCAATCCGACTGCGTTCTGTAGTGCCATCAATATTAGTTTGCTGTGCATCTTCAGGTATATCCTTTACAGTAGTTCCACCTTTCTCATATACCGGTACCCCTTTTGACAGGGCGTATGCCGTAATAGCTGTACCCCTTCTAGCCATACGCAATGCTGCCCAAGCAGAACTACTAGCACTCAAAAAACTAGAAAACTTTGAAGGGTCTTTCTCGGCTAAGGTCACATCACTAACCCTTCCGGGGTCCCACATATCAACATGCGCTGTCCGAAACCATCTAAAGAACTGACCAAAACTATCAATGGGCCTCCCCCCCAGCATTCCCAAATTCTTTAGAAATTTTTGCCCAAGAGTTTCATCTTGCTGTGGCATGACTATGCCAGAAGGGATATCCACACCCATATCCATGGGCTTATCCTTCAACGAAAACTCTTTGGATATGGGCCGTGCTGCCTTTGTTTTCTTACCTTTCATTAAAGTCTCTATTGCAGCCGCTCTGCCCTCAGGAGAGAGTTTTTTTAACTGATAGCTTTTATCTGCTTCCATTTTCTTTTTAGCTTGTATGTAATCAGGTCTCTCTCTCCCACTAACAGGAAAGATAGTCTGCATCAGAAACAGAGGTTGACCTATTCCTTTTACATCATATGGATCAAGTAAATAAAACACTGCGCGAATAGGATATTTAGAAGCAGGGTCGTTCCAATCCAACGTTACATAATCACGTTGTCCCCTACTCCGTCCTTCATACACAGCATACCCTTTTCTTGGGGCTTGCAGTTCAGGATTCCAATAAGCAGTCAAGAAAGATTTAAGAGCCTTGGGTATAGTATCATACGGTGTGAATTGTTTAAATTCTTCCAAATGCTCCTCCGCATGAAGTAAACCTGAATCCTGAGGAGTACCCACATGCAAAGCTACTGGTATATCCTTTCCATTATGCCGAATAGTACCGAACCTATTGGTAAGATAATTAGGTGGATCTTGAGGATTTGCAACAACCAGCTTCTTGGCAGCAGCAGGGAGCTGAGTGAAGTGTCTGGCATCTTTGTCGGTAGAGGTGGCCGCAGAGAATTGATTCTGAAGCTCTGTTTCAATAGGAGGAACAATATCTCCTACTAACTCAATCATCTCCTGATCCAATACAGGATCACCTGTCATGGTGTACTGTATAGGAAGTAGGGCGGTCTTTTGTTCAGAGTACTCCCGCTCCGTAATAGGTAATGTATCCGCCCTTTTATCAGGAGCTATTCCTAACCGATGAAAATTAACCCAACTATTCTGTCCTCGTGTCTCCGAAGTCAGCGCCCATCTAGCCCACGGGCTGCGAGTCATGCGCATATGATTTTGCCATGCCGCTTCCTCACCTAAGGGACCAAACTTATTAGGTTCCATAGTATGTGCATAGTAATCATGGACAGCACGTAACAGATCATTAACAAGAAGAGGCTCGCCGTTTATGTCATTAAATGGGCTAGGACGTAACAGAGGATGATTATCATAGACCGCACCGGGAGGTCCGAATGTCGCCTCTTCTGTGCCATAAATATAGAGATGGTTGTTCTCACGCACATCTTTACGCATAGCATCGCTGTCAGCATACGGCTGCCCAACCCGGTACTGATTCCATACCTCTACTTTAACAGGAAGCGCCCTGTACTGGCTTTTTAACTCACGTGCCAGTTCATCATAGGCTTTGCGCACTTGCGGATTGCCCAGATCATTAAGGGGCATGTCATCAAACGCATCTGCTATATCTGATTGAAGATCACGCTGCGCTGGAGTGAGGGATTGTTGCGAAGGAACAGGAATAAACGGACGACCACGTAGCCGTTGAGCTATTCGCCAACTGGTTCTGTTCCCCTCTTCCGCGTCCGGGGGACGAAGTGGGCCTGATATGTCGGAGTACGGGTTGGTTGCTCCATATCCCTCACCGTATGCCCAAAGTCTTTGAACTCCTGCGTCAATTCCTGAAGTGCGTCCTTCAAGAGATTGCGAGGCTCTTCCTGCGCCCTGTCTAAATTCTTGGATGGCGTTCGCATCAGTGGGATCTCCTATATAATACGCATCTAAATAAGTATCAGTTGCTGTCATACCTGCCAAGCCCGAAGATGATATAACTTTCTCAACTTCTTCCCGTGATAGTGGCTCCTTGAGATTAAACCTTACAGAAGCCGTATTAAAAGAACCATCAGGATACACAAACGAAACATCTGTATCAGGATCAGGCTTAGTGCGAACATGAATTTGTTCTTGATTAAAATTATCAGCAAATTTTGCTAACGCAGCGAGAACATATCTCTTATCTTCTTGCTGAAACCCCACATCTAAACCAATAGACGGCTCTAAATCACCGAAATACAACCCCTGTGCAGGCGTAGATAGGATACGTACCTCAGGCTCACCGTAATGCAACCCAATACCGCTCAACAAGTAGGAGAGAGAGTCGGAAGCAACATCTTGAAGTACTTGCTGGGCCTCTATATCCCCTGTATTGGCCTGTTCTTGGAGATCCGCAAGACCGGGTATAGTCCCAGTAGCCGAAGAAAGATTAACAGCTACCTGATTGAACGGAACTTCATTAATTCCAACAACCTCAGTACGATCAAGAACATCCTGATCCCAAATAACAAAATTGCGAGTACGGGTATCCTTTATCTGGATCTCATCAGGTGTTCTCGACCAATCATCGATAACCTCAACAACCTCATCCTGACCCATGCCCCGCGCAATACGCTTTGCCGCTTCAAAATCCATGTTAGTTTCCAGCAAACGATTTACAGCAAAACTTTCTGACGGAGCACTTAATATATCTATATCTTTTGTATCTATTTCCCTGCCGCGCACAACGAGCGTGCGGCCTGTCACTGCGCCCAAATTCCGACTACCCATATCAAAAAACTGTAGGCCGGGAATACCGGCATCACGAAGAGTTTCAGAAGCAAGCTTATCAGCTTCCCTTTGATTCATGTCTCCGATTTTTCCACGACTACGCAATGTATTAGAAAGAGAACGATACAAGCGTTCACCAGTCCAGTCCTCTATCGACATGGTATCAGCTCTAACTCCTGTACTTAGCGCATGATCAACAAGCAAATCTTCAGCTATACGCTGAATTGCAGGAGACTGCTCTACAAGGAGAGTATCCCAATCAAGAAACTTTGCTACTGCATCATCAGGAACATCTAGTTCATATATAATCCCAAGAGGCTCGACCTCCGAATCTAGTAGTTTAGGATCAGGCATAGTAGAATGTTGGCGGGGTTTTGCGCCCGGTATTGGATTGCCTTCCCTATCAACAGCAATTACATCAACTGACCAATCTTGTCCTGTGTTCTCATCAGGAGGATTAAAACCCAAAACCTTGTCACGGCCAGAATAGCTAGGAACGATTCGTCCGGGGGCAAAATAGTCAGGCAACCTAGATAACAATGCCTCCATCCTATTATAACTTATATTTCTTCGATACTCCCTTCCCGTACCTAAAGCTTGTCCTCCATAAAATCCCCATCCAAAAGTCGCATGACCCTCACCTGTTCCTATAAAAGATAGATCCGGCGTGCCAAGCACCCGCCCCACCTCAGGTTTCCACATAACAGCGCCACCATGAAAAATACGCGCTGCCTTCTCATCCTGCTCCTCCTCAACTTTCTTCTTAACGTGGGGAACAATCTCTTCCGCAAAATCTTCTACCCGTACAGGTGCTCCAACCCAGTCAGGAGCAACTTGTATCCGTTCAAATACTTGAGATGCTTTATATATATCCGCATCAGCCAACCCACCCTTTAAACTTCTGAAGAAGTTAAGAATACGTTGCCATATCGAAAGAGGACGCCCTTTAAGAACTACATTATTACTTGCATGACCCCTGAACAGTTCAGCAGCAGCTTCTTCTATCTGCCCTGTTTCATCAAGATCACCATAAGTCTCCTGTATAACTTCCATCACAGTCTTATTGGGGTCAGACCAGTGAGGAGCTATGGTCGCAGCTTTTGCCAAAGCATTCATATCCTTGTCATTAATCACACCAAGATCTACCCATGCATGTACAGTCTCGTGATCTGCCAAGCCAGCCAGATACGATGCCATTTCCTTTGGCTTCTTTAATGTAGACTGTGGGAGAACATCAAGAGCCAGAAGAATAGCTCCCTTGGCTGCATTGGTACGAAGAACATATTTGGCTTCGTCAGAAGCGGCTGCTTCCCCACCTGTTCCTATCTCACGACGAGCAAGAGTATCAGTTAAAACCAACGCCACATCGTCAGAAAAACCTCGCGCAGCAAAGCGGCGTTTTAAATTTTCAAGTATCTTCTTTATAATATGAGGGGGGTATGATTGCTTGGGAGCGATATTTTGCGCAGCTTCTTTAATTGCAGTTACATCAGGCACTTCTTCAATCGGTTGCCCGGTAGGATCTACATACAAAATATCTTCAAGAGTCTCTGGACTGACAGCAACAGTCTCCAAAGAACTCCCCTGTAATTCAGGCGAACCTGAAACTAGCTCCGTTGAAAAGTCTGCCGCTTCTTGGGTTAGACCAGCAGGCTCCTCTACCGTAACAGAAGGAGGAACCGTCTTATCAACTTCTTCATCTATAGAAACTTCTTCAAAATCCTCAGTAACCGGAGGAACCTCAATAGTTTCTTTTATTGTTTGCGCTTCATCAGCGGCTACTTCCGCAGCAGCAACCGCGTCCCCTGCTGCCGTGTCTTGCGCAGTTGTGAGGGTGTCCTCCGCACCTGCACTTTCTTCCTCCAAGGTTTCTGGTAATCCTTCCGTAACATCGGGGAGAACCTTGGAGACTTCTTCAGTCGGGCTGACAAATGGAGAAGCAACAGTGCTAATAGCACCGCCACCAAACCCACCAATAAGAAAGGAATTGACAACACTCTCAAAACGCTGGGCCAGTTGAATATCTTCAGGGGAAGCTCCTGTCGCTTCGGTTATTTCACCTGTAATGTTCTTTATAATATCTTGTGTCGCTTCAGTAAGCGCCTCGATAGTATACCCGCGCCCACCTAATTGAATAGCCCTCTTCACTATGTTCTTGGCTATTTTTTTGCCTGTTAAACTAGCCAACGGCTTGGCTAGTTTGGTCAATCCCAAAGTATCAAGCCCCGCCATCAAAGCACCGGGGACCACTGCTATTTTAGCAGCCAACTCACGGTCAACTTTTTCTTCTTCGACTAAAAACTTAAACGTTTCCCCGTAATTTAATGCGAAAGAACCACTGGCAGCACCAGCTATACCACCTATCGCAGCACCACCCGGAACAGGAGCCACAGCCCCAACAGTTCCCAATGCTGCTGCACCTGCAACCGGGATAACAAATGACCCTGCTGCCTGCCCTATTCCCTGCCCCGCATAATCAAGCAATGTTTCTAAATCTTCCACTTGCTTGTAAGAGGATATTCGCGGAACAAAGTCTTCGGAGGGATTATCTTTAAATTCTTTCTGAAGGTACGCACCCCAATCACTAACAGTATCTATTCCTGATACAGTGCCTAAACCTTCAGCAGCCCACCCCAATAGTTCAGGATTAGACTGACGCACCGTGTCCACGAATGTGCCACTAAGCTGGTTCCAGAATCCTGACTCGCTGGGTTGGGGAGAAATCTGTTCTGCTCCCCCCATTAAATAATTAACAATAGCCTGATCTAGGTGTCCAGCTTCCCGCGCCTGTTGAAGCTGCTCAACATTAACGCCCATATTCTCTTGCGCTAAATAGTCTAATATCTGAGCATCATTGTAACCAGCTTGGAGGGCTTGATTATATTGCTGTTGATTAAACGGCATCGGTTACCCCGTTTACTTTGGTATAAGACTACTTAATGACTTGGTGGGAGTAATTGATTTAGGGTCCTGTAACACCCCAGATCGCCACTTATTGTATTGTCGCTTTATGTCCTCTTCAACTAAAACATGAAGAGCATTGCCTTTTGGCACTGGTTTCTTGGCTTTTTTCGCCTGCTCTTGTATTTTCAAACGAGTCTTTCCCTCAATATTACTTTTAGTAGCAAGCCAATTTTTGTAAGCTAAAGCTTCTGTCTGTAACGTCCTTTGCTCTATTAAAGGAGAAGCACTTCTGTATGTTCGTGCTACATATTCTTCAAACGCCAAATTAGGCTGTCCCTCTGCATCTAAGTATTGGGCAGAAAGTTCAGGACTACGCCTGACAGCCGCCAAAGCCTGAGTACGCCCAAAATTATAATCAGTTCCAGTAGCTGCTTTTTTCGCAGCTATCTCCGTCAGTTTTTGCTGATTAGCAAGGGTGGCAAGAGCCATTTGCTGCTTGGCAAGGGCATCCTTTTCCGCACCGTACTGCTTGATCCCTGCTGCTGCGCCGGGGATAGAACTCAAGAAGGTGGCTCCGGGTTGGCTGGCCTGCTGCATAATGCCCAAACCAGCGGTGAGCAAACCCATGTTCTTGGCGTCTTCTCTTCCTAACTTTATTTGCTCTATCATATCAGCATAAGAGGTATCAAGAGAGGCTTGAGACCCTTTTACTGCCGGTGCGTCACTTTTCAATTTTCCTGCCTGACTTTGCAATACAGTGGCTTTCGGCCTATCTTCATACATTTCTGAAAACATAGATTCCCTTACAGGAATAGGGGACCCGGCGATTCTCTGGGTTTCCAGATTCGCTGTAACAGGCTGGGCTGTAACATCAGCACGAGCGCCTATCTGGGTTTCCATATCCGATCTATCAAGAGGCGGGCGGCGAAAATCCTTAGAGAGAAACGAGTAATCATCGAAAATCTCTTCTCCTATGCCTGCTCTTTTCCGTTGCACCGCTGCGGTGTCCAATAGATCACTCTCCCCCGCGGCTTTTTCCGCTTCAGCCACGGCTTCTTTTTCTTCATCCGTTACCGGGAATATCATGTCAGTATATGGATAAGGAAACCCCAGACGATGTCGTGTGCTTGCTACCTTACCTGTTATACCCCCGCTTGTTGACGCTTCCGCCCATGGGATTCTGCCCGAGAATCCTTTGTGATAGTCACGGAGCCACTGCTCTCTCTCAGAAAGCTCACCGGATGATTCCTGTAGTGGTTCCTTTGGCATCTCCCACCATTCGGTGAATTGTGAAGCACCTTCTGCCGTTGTAGATGGCTCTTTCTTCTCTGACAACAATCCTAATCCTTTGTTCGCGTTGAGGACCCACCGCCGATACTTGGAAAGCCAGTCCTGAGCGGGGGGTTCTGACTTGGCAATTTCTTTGGGGAGTTTTAAATTGGCAATTTCTTTATCATAGTATTCATCTGTTAGACCAGCAGCATACGTTGGAGTAAGGCTTGCGTCTTCAACATCAACAACTTCTCCACCCTCCACTAACTCACCGGCATTCTTTAATGCCAGAGTATGGGGGTCCCATCCTAATCTCTGCCTATCATCATCAGTTAAAGCGTTGCTACCCAAACTAAAAGCTACCGGTTCTATATCCAGAATCGGTTCTTTATCATATCGTGCTGAAAAGGTATGACCATCAATTATAGTAACGCCCTTTTCAAGCTCAGTATCATTCCGTTCCCCGGACTTATTATAATACTTACGTAAAGCAGGAAAGATTCTATCTGATATAGCCGGGTTCTGAAAATACACCGCATTGCCCACAGGATTCTTATCATTAAAATCAACCAGCAAATCCAACACTACGTTGCGAGTTTCTGCCGTTCCTTCTGGAAGATTATCTACATTCCCATCAACCCCCTCTTCCCATACTGGCTGAAATTGTATTCCATGTTTACGCGCTTCTGCCACTTCCTTTATGGTATCGGGAAATCCCCCTGACACTATTCTATTAAGAATAACAGCAGCTACGCCCCGCCTGCCCTTCACACTCTGATTACCTGCCTCTGCCTCGACCAACTTAATCAATCTATTTAAGTCGTCTGCTCCAAAATTAACAGTCGCTGCTGATCCGGCTTGTAAATATAACGCCCCTCCACCTTCTGCCCTTATGGGAGGCCGACCTTGCGCCATTCCCATTGGTGATGGGACTGCTTGGGGCTGCATGGGAGAAGGTGGCATAGAAGGCGGGACCATGGCTTTCATAGAACCCAAGCCGCCACTTGTTGCAGTAAGCTCCCCACCACCTTGCGGCATAACCATATCTTCCACGACCGTTGTCTGCTCTTCTTCCACTCTACCCTGATATTCCTTTCTTACCTTGTTACGTCTTTCCAGTTCCGTCATTACAAGAAATGTCGGAGCAACACCAGTAGGCTGCTGCATCTCCTTCATTAATCTTTGATCAGGAATACTCTTCAATATTTCCTGCATCTGTAAAATATTTGGCATCACATTATCCTGTAAGCATTTTATAAGCACCAAGAGCGCCAAGACCAGCGCCAGCCATTTGACCGCCAAACGATCCCGGTGCCTGATACTGATAAACTTCTGATTGTGGGGTAACAGGAACTCCCTGTAGAAGTCCAGCCATGAACTGAAGTTGTCTGCGATCGAAATCACGTTGGTTGAGGTAGTCCTGATAGGCCAGATCAAGATTGGCTTGATCCATTTTCTGTTGTGCTGAACCCACTCCCTGTAAAGCACCGGCTTGTTGCATCTGCTGTTGAAATAATAACGGGTCCAGACCCGCAGCCGCAGCAGCAGATTGCATACCATATTGAGCCTCCTGCAATCTTTCACCACCTCCCAATTGCGCTGCTTCCATACGCGCTTGCCGATCCTTCAAAAATTGATCTCTGGCTTGTTGCTGCGCAGTTAGATAAGCCTGAGACCGCTGCTGGGATTCAAGATCACCCATCCGCTGTTCATGCCTATGTCTCGCCATTGCTTCCTCAACAGCTCCACGACTCCCCCTCCGTGTTCCCCGGCCTACCCGTTGATCTGCACGCATTCCGGCCTGTTCTTGGAAAATCTCTTCTCCTTTTGCTCTTTGCCTACCAAGAACATCTTCAAGATAAGGGTCCATATAAGACTTATAATCCTGACCGGGATCATAACCCCCTACCAATCCCCTATAATCCTGCGCTTCAAACGCTCGCGGCCCTCCTTGTCCACTATTCAAAATACTAGAATAGTAGTCTCGCGCCCCCATCATACCAGCCGGGGCCTCAGTTCCTGCGGCCACCTGCATTCCAAAACCTGCTTGTTGCATGGGATCGAATCCTGCTAGACGTGGACCCCCATATGCTTGATAAGGCGTTAGCGACTCTGCTTCGCCTCGCTCCATCAAATCTTTGTAATACGGTTCTGCATATTCAGGTAAATTTGTTTGAGTAACTGTACTTTTTGTAGGAGTTGGCGCTACGCCCCCACCACCACTACCTTTTCCCATAATTTTTCTCCGTTATATAAAACGTCAAATCCCATCCGAGCTTCCCAAGAACACGAACCCAACCTCTTCGACCCGTCAATTCAATTCCTGCACACCCATGATCACAACCCCATCTCTCCAACACTGCCTCCAACTGGGAAGCCCACTGAGACAAGTGCTTGCCTCCAAGAAACTGACCAGTAAGCATCCGCTTCTGGGGGTACTCAGTAAAAGCTGTTGTACAGCACGCTACTATTTTACCTTCCTCAAAGACCACCCACAGTTGGTTCTCTCCGATAGCCAATAAATGGTACACATCCTCAATTAGAAACCGCCCACCCGACCTATCAACGGCAGGCTGAAGCAGCGGAGCCACCTCTTCCCAGCAATCCCCAACCCTATCAGGCGGGACTATGGAAACTTTCACCCAGTCATAGCCTCTTCAAATATTTCTTCAACTGCACCCTCTCCCATATAAGCAGGACGTTCTGTAGTTCCAGTAGCCTTGCGCCTCAGTTTAGCTCTGGCCTGATCTAACCTTCTTGCGCCTGCGTCTGTATTGCCGTCACCCAATAAGGCCACATCATCAGCAGAGAAAATATATTCGCCGCCGCTTATATTAAGCTCCTGATCTCCATCAATAGTTCCGCGCTGAATATCATCACGCCCACCATCGTCACCATTAACCAGCCCATCAGCTTCCCCCATACTTCTTAGGGATTCTTCCTGTATAACTAGGCGACGAAGACTATCAAACGCCTCAGGACCGAAGTAAGAAACAAAAGCTTCAATAGCAATTTCTGGTTCAGGATGTTCACCACGCACTGCATCCACGGCGTCTTGCGTGACTTGCAAAGCAACCTCATCGCCGCCACCCTCTGGAAGTCCACCAACTCCTCCTTCTTGCATTCGGCGTGGTAATATACTGGTTAACTCAGGTGGGCGATTTGTATTCAATAGTTGTGCGGTTGGAAATGCGGCATCCGATGGAGCTGCATATAATGGCATTTGTTGTTGAAACCTAGGATCTCCTCCTCCCTTACCACCAATGGTAGATTGTCGCTGCGACCGTGGATTAAGTGTTCCCATGGCACGGTTCACTTGATCAGTTGCTGCCTGCAATGCTTGATTAGCTTCACCTAAATTCCCGGTAGCCTCTTGCACACTACCCTGCACACCCTGACCATGACCGCCAAAAGGATTCCACGCAGGACGGCGCATCGTAGATTGCATCTGTGGAAGACCACCATCCTGAAACCGAGTACGAAGATCCTCTACATACCCGTGGCGTCCCAGCTTATCTTCGTCTCGCAACGCCTCATAAATATTCTCGCCGTGACGAATGCTGCGCTCTTGTTCTTCATCGCCTGTTGTTTTCCCCAGAAGATTACTTAAGCGACCTAAAGTAAAAGCCTCGTTCTTAGTAGCCACGTTAGCCAAGGCAGTAGCCCGGCGAATACGCGCTTCCTCTTCAGGGTCACGCTTTCCTGTGCGGCTACGCACTTCAATAGGCAGCGCACCGCCACCCTGTGCATACACACCCTCACCGAAGAACAAGCCTTCTGGACGGAACCCATAAGAAGTCAGATCCCCGCTTTGAGCTAGACCAGTACGGCCACGTGGTGTCTTGGGCTGAGCCATCTGAGGATCACGGAAACTCTTGCCTGAGGTTCCTTCTCCGGGCATCGGACCACCATACTGCGGCATTGCCGCTGCCTCAGATGCCATACCGCCAAAGCCCCCTAGCGAACCTCCTGTTAAGCCCGGATTCTCTGCCATGGCATAACGAGTAGCATCACCCCAGCCTTGTATTTTTGGTCCAACATTCATTCCCAACCCTGAACCAGAACCTTCAAACATCTTTTGCATAGCTTCTGTCTGTGGACTTCCAGCCTGAGGCAATACTCCGCGAAATGTTTCATACGCTGCCTTATCTGCACCTGAAGCACCAATCTCTGCGGCGGCACCTTTAGTAAGATCTCCAGCACCAAACGCTTTACCAAACCCGCTTAGGGCAGCGCTACCAATTCCTGCTGTAAGACCAGCAACCAAACCTTTCTTCAGCGGATCGTCTTCACCTAAGATTTTGCTCTGCACTGCCTGACCAGCACCAGCCCCCAGACCTGTATATAAGGCAGCCAATGGTATGCTTGCCGCACCCCACCCCATAAGTCCCGGCAACGCCGCACCAAGAGCAGGTAGAAGAAAGCCTTCCGGGAGACCTGTCTCCGGGTTCCTAGTGACTCCTCCCAGAGAAGCGAGACCTGCCACTTCATCAGGGCGCATGTGCATGAGCATGGTGTCGCCACCCCGCCCCTGAGAGGCTAACTGATTCGCTTGATTTCTTAAATTCATAATGCCACCGCCACTTTGTGCAACCACTTCTCTTCTCCCAAATAAACTGGGCTCACCTATAAAGCCCGCCTGATAAGGATCGTAACCGGGATCATGCCCTTTAAAATATGTTTCATATGCTGAAGGGCTTCTCGCCACTTCTTCTACTGTTGTAGAATCGATAGGAGAAGCCACGGGTTTCCGCTTAACCACTTGCTCCGCTCCTTCCGGGTCCAAAGGATCTTGAAAAACATCCACTCCATAATCAGTCGGGCGCCCATAATCCATAGCTGATGGATCAGTCCCATGAGGGAACCTAGCTGCTGGTCCGATTCGCGCCTGAGAACGAGCTAAAGAAAAAGGAGCCAGTAAGGGGCCAAGAGGCCACGCTAACGTGGTAGGAAGTGCTCCAACAAAATCTATCACACCTGCCTCCCTGTAGCTACCATCATCAGGAATGCCAAAATCAGAGGAATGCGTGCCATAACTATGCACATCAAACAAGGAGTCGCTGTCAGCCGTACCTATACGGTCACCATCGCTTTCGCGTTGAAATGACGCCAAGTTTAGATCCTGCATTATTTTATCAGATTTACCCCACCCATCTACTAACTCAATCGAAGAGGGAAACTCATTGCCCTGAGAATCATTCGGGTCCTCACTATAACCCCAACCAGAATCATCAAAAGACGGAATACCAGCAGGGCCAAGACTGGCTATTCCAATTTTAGAAGGATCATCTTTTCCATGTACATTTACATCACGCAAAACTTCAGCTTCAGCATCTGTAATGTAAGCAAGCATAGTTTCTGGCTGATCTGGGCTAGACTGCCACCGACGAGGAATTTTTCCCACAACACCGCCATCGGAAGAAGCATAATTCCTAACCCCGCCCTGCATCACATGATCTTTTTTAATAGCCATTGCCATCCCTAACTCGTCGTTACTGTTACCGTTCCAATACTGGCAACCGCACTTATTGAACTTGCATACCCGACATTAGCCAAAACTATCTTCAGTGTACCGCTGTCATTATATACCGAACCTGTTTCCAACTGAGCACCACTTGTAGGCAATTCTGTCAGAACCAGCGTTGTTCCTCTTATTGCTCCCGGATTCCCTACTTGCTCTACAAAATAATTTAATGCACGAATTAAATCTGCCATGTACCTGACATCGTACTCCTCCTGAGGAGTAGGAAAAACCGGTACCCCCGCAGTGAAAGTCATCTGCGCCCATCCGGTCTGATGTTTAAACGTGGAATTCCCAATCTCCACTGAACACCCAGAGCATCACTCGACACCCTTAAAGCAATACTTCGTCCTCGAATACGAACAAAAGCCTGATCAGTAAATTCTTCTACCGGAGTCTCAACAGTTCTGCTTACTGTATTGTCCTGAGACTGATCGTAAGAAGAACCGGGAAAATTACGGGCTTTAATAGTAAAGATAGCAGCAGGATCTACGCCAGTAGATCCATTAAATGTTACATCAGGAATCAATTTATCAACAAAACTAAACGCTTCACCCTGACCTATATCGAATTGTGAACTTTCTACATAAGCTGAAATAGCCACCCCATCATTATCATTTCCATTTTCATGGTTATAAAGATAGGGATCTGACTCTACTCCGGTTGCTTGCGGAAAAGAACGGATACCCCGATCCAGCCAAGCCGATCTTGCTAAAGATCCATAGTACCAAACATTCTCTCCATAATTATATGTTACATAAGAATCATTCTCTAAAGCACTGGCAGAGGGATAGAACCAAATTGCTTCTGTAAATTCAGAATTAATACCCCCATAAATAGTTCGTAACCGTTCTGAATTTATGTTTCCAAATACCTTAAATCTAACTGCACAAGGTACTTGCTGAACACGACCATCATAACGATAAAAAGTTTCACGCCCCATCCAAAACAACACATCATCCACGTTGCATACAGCATTCGGGGAAATAATAGTTGTGTTGTTAGAAATTTGGGTAAAAGCAAAAACATCCGGCCTGCCCACAAACGTCATGGAATACATAGCAGAATCAGTCCAGATTATAATCTCTCTCTTTGTTTCTACTGCGCAAACAATTTCCGAACCAGAACCTAACGGCATATCTCCAGCAGAAGTACTGGCATCAATATCCCAATTTATTTTACTTTCTCTATCAGACCATCTTACAAGCAATGGATCTTGTGTGCTCGACCCTATTGCATTAGTACCAAAGCAGATAATATGTCCATCTCTATCAGACGTTATAATCTGTTTTGCAACTACTGGAACATTACTCGCATCCGTTAATGTCGATAGATCTACTCCCGGAGTTAACAAACCATTAACTCTTTCCCAAATATAAACCGCACCATCGCGAACATTAAATAACAGATCTTCTTCATAATTGTCTTGAGACCACAAACGCAACTCATTAGTTACAGTAGTGATCGCTGCATCACCCCATCCTATAAATGTACGGGCATCCTGCACAGAAGCTCCATCTAAATGAGTAGCACCAGTTGTACCTCTGGTTCCTCGTGTAATACCCGTAAGATCATTAGTAGAAATTCCGGTATAAGTAACAAGCTCATTATCAATCAACACCACACCAAGATAAGTTACTGTATCTGTAGCTGTATGAGGGGCAGCAGTTGTTCCAAAAACTCCGCGTGTAAGATCAGTAAATACATTCCCGGTTAAAGTTCCGTAATGAATTACTTCGGAATTAATTAATAGTGTTCCCTCATCAGGAAATCCTGTAGAACTTGCAACCGTAATAGAAACATCTATATCAGTTATAGTACTGCTAAGAGTGCTGCTCCCAGAGGAAAAATCAGTGGCAGATACAAGTGTTATATTGGAAGTAGAAGAGGGACTAACAATAGCACCGTTTAAGGCAGTAGCTGTAGCACCCGTAACAATACCACCCCACAAACCAGCACCCCAACCATTACCCCCAGTAGTCGAATTGGGACCAGTATTAATCTGATACGCTGCTGTAAAAGCATCTCCCGACGAACCCGCTCCGGTGGAAGTCGCTGCCGCACCTGCGGTAATTGTATAAACATTGGAATCACTAACACTTATTATCTGATGTTCCTTATTAAGGTATCCAGCACCTATACCATTAACCGCACTTAAACCAGTAAAGGTAACAAAATCATTTTCCAATGCTCCATGAGTACCATCAGTTACCGTTATAGTAGTTGAGGTATTAACAGTAGAAAGAGCAGCCGCAGTTAAAGCCACTGTTCTGCGTATCGGAGTTATATCATAAAACGTATTACCTTCTTCTATATAAAATTTAAGATTAGTTCCCATACCCAAATAATCAGAACCACCAATACTAAGCCAATTATGCAAAGACCGACATGCACCTTGAAATGCATCACTTGAAGCTTTTGTCCACCCTCCTATTTTCTCAGGCAAACCATATCTGAAACGTACCATGTCTCCATCAAACCAGCCACCTTCATTGGCATAGGAAGTCGTTTCCCGTAAAATTCCCGGACGTAACTGAATATTTTGAAACGCCATGATACAGGTCTCTTTACGATTCTAATTCAGGCCAGTTATATAGAATACCAGTCTCTGTTACTTTGCCTTTCAAATCTTCTGTTCTGACATACCAAAGCTTCTCTACATCAGACACACTTGAACAGGCGTCTATGGCATCTTCCATCTCCGTAGCCTTTGTTCTAATGGCATCGCGCCATGTTTGAATATTAGTAGGAACTACCGTTCCTTTGTCGGCTTTGCGAATAATTGCCCAATCTGTTTGATCAAGAAGCAATCCCTGCAATTCTTTTACTTCTTTTTTTAAAGTTGATTTAAGACCAAGAACATCTCCACTATCATCGAGAGACTTTGCCTGTGAAGTAACTTTCCCATCACTATCAATAGACCAAGTATATAATCTGGGATCAGGAGTTGCTTCAGGAACAAGTTCTGTAATTCCCATACTGGTTTTGTAATCTGAATCCCAAACGCCCCAGTTAGGGGGATGCAAGATGCCCTTATCGTCTGTCCACGATTGACCTAGCCTCAGATACTGATCCTTATATTTTAATATATTTACCATGTTCTCTCCTACGCTGGCGCGAATGATGCCCCTGCCATGCTGTTTGTGCCTGCATTAATGCCCGTGTTTCCTGTTATAGCTGCTGTTATTGTTAAACCCGATTGTTCTTCGGTAAAGTACCCAGAGGCTGCTGAACCTAAAGTATAAGGGCTTTCCTCCCATCTATCATAGTTTTCTGTAAGATTCGTCCAGCCATATACAGAACTCGTACCCATGACACTTCCTGCGTTAGCAGCACAGGCAATCGCACACCCGCCAGCAGGAATATCCAGACTAATAGCCTGAGAAGTAATGGCTGTTGTAGTTTGATAAGTATCAGTATCATAAGCTGTGCCACTGGCAGCACCAATAATACAATAAACACCAATCATCACACCTGAAATGACTCCCGTAGTAACAACAATATCACCCTTGGAAGCTGTAATACTGTCTATATAAAAAAGAGAGGAGTAGTAATCGTAATTATGAGAACCCTGTGAAACTATTTGCGTAGCGGAACTTCCACCTACAGTAGCACTAAATGAAAAAGGCCCTCCATTGAAGGGCTGGACAGCTACAACAATTTTCTTTGTACCGGGGCCACCCAGCAAACAATCAGAAAATGTATAAACTGAGCCAGAACGGGTATGGCGAATATCCGTATTCGCTGGATATACCGCCGGACCCCATGACGCCAGACACAAAGCGGGATTTGCACTGGAAGTCCAAGTGCAGGTGACAGTTGGTCTGGAACCGTCTTCATCTGTAACCGAAGCCCCGGACCCTATCGTATCAGCATTGGTAGTATCATAGTCTTCAGTCAAATTAGCCCAAGTTGCCGTAGCAGCGTTTTCAGTTTCGCCCACTCCCACCGCTGCACCAAGGGCCGGGATATCTAAGTCAGCGGAAAGCGGAGCAGCCGTAGAAGTTGCTACCATCGCAGCTACTTCTGTAGTCGTTCCTGTAATCATGTACAGGCCGACAATGATGGCACCCATGTCTGCGCCAAAGGTAAAAACAACTTCGCCTAATGCCCCCCCTCCCCTATCATCCAATTGATAAACCGCCGCACCGTTGTACCCGCTAACTTGATCTGCTACTAACGTTAAAGCGTTCCCGCTTTCAGTTACGGCTGTGGGCGTATTCCATGTTGCTGCTCCCCCACGACCACTCAGAGTAAATACCAGCTTGCCTGCTGCTAAAGTGGGAGAACCAAAATCACTTGCGGCTAACGTATACGTAGAGGCGTTTGTCGTTGTATTATAACTTGTGATAAAAGAAGCAGTCGCTGGCAAAGCAGCCGCTTCAGCACCAAACCATTGCGAACCAATAAGAACCATTATGAAAACGCCTTCTGCACTGCACCTAATTGAATTGAACCTGAAGCTTTTACAAAATAGGGAATAATATCTACAGCATTAGCATCCGTCGACAGAGTAATTCCAGAACCACCCGCCGTTTCATAATCCGTTCCCAAGCTTAAAGTTCGACTTCCTGTAACATCCTGAATACAGACAATTATCCCTGATTGACCCACCGCTTCTGTAGAAGGATTATCCAGAGTAACATTTCCAGTAAAGGTCAAAACAAAATTTTGATACGCCTGATAATCCAAGATAACACTCCCTGTATTTGTAGCATCAGTAAGGGTAGCACCTATTGCGGCTGCACCAAACGTGGTTACCTGATTCTCATCTATGGAAAATGCCAGTGTGGTCCCAACGGTGGAACCCAGTCCTATGACCAGATCATCCTCGCTGTCATCAAGACCTATGTAGTAATCTTGAGCGTTACCGTCAAAAACAATTTTTGCATCTACCTCTGTGCCATCTCCAACAGTGACCGAATCATCTGTAAGGGAAAGAATAGAATTAGTTCCTACTGTAGACCCAACACCTAAAACTAATGCATCAGCACTATCATCAAGACCTACATAAAAGTCTTTAGCGTGACCATCATAAACAAGTTTGGTATCTTCTTCTGAACCATCTCCAATTGTCACTGCTGCCGCAGGAAAGGTAACCAGTTGATTTTCATCAATGGAAAGTGCCGGGGTCGTTCCCACTGCCTTTCCGAGACCGATAACAAGATCATCTTCAGAATCGTCAAGTCCTATATAGTAATCCTGTGCCGCGCCATCAAAAACAATCTTGGTATCTTCTGCCGTAGCATCCCCAATCGTAATGGCATCAGATACATATAGGTGTGCAAAAGCATCGACAACCGCTGCGGTACCACCCCCTCCGTCACAGTAAATAATGGCAGAAGCTCCATTGGGTATTGTGATATTGGCCCCAGAACCCTGACTAAGAATAACACTGTACGGACCACTGGACCCGGAATCCGTAGTCGCATTGATAGCCACAAAGTATGCTTGCGTAGTATTAGGCCCAATGGTTACTGTATTATTGGCACCCAAGGCTCCGGTGAATTTAATTACACGGTACATTCCATCCTGAAGATTTTCAGTACCAGAATCCGGGGAAGCTTCCCTGACAGTAAGGGTGTGTGTCGTACCGGAAAGAGCCACCGCAGTATACGCCGCAATCCTGTCTATAATATCCCAGTTAAAATTGGTTGTAGTTCCCCAAGATCCCGATTGGTCACCACTTGCCATTTCCTCAATGCCGTAGTTAGCTGTATATGAACTTGCCATGTTTACCTCACGCTGTTCTGTTACCTATATTTCTATCCACCCCGGCGTTTGACTTGGAACAATTTCCTGCCAAATTACCGGATAATTAACTGTTGCACCAATATCCAGACCCGTAACACCTACGTTTATACTAGCTACAGAAACAGTACCAATAGCTCCCACGCCCTCTACACCTGTCGCGCTTACCGTAACCCCTGTGCCTTCCGTTACCGTTTCCGTTCCAGTGGTCCCAACCGCTTCAACGCCAGTCACGCTAAAGCTAATTCCTCCCGCTACCGTATAAGTTCCAATACTGAAACTCGCTGATATACCAGTAGGACTATCGACTACCGCCGCCTTGGCAGTATAAGTCCCGATAGCGTGCGTTGCTTCCACACCGCTTTCGACAATTGTTACGCCACTTCCCTCAGTTATAGTATAAGTACCAAAAGCAAAAAGTGCCGCAACCCCTGTCTCGCTAACAGTAACACCCGTACCTTCTACAACTGTTACAGAACCAATATTGGCCCCAACAGAAAAACTGTTAATACCGCCTTCGTCCCACGCTCCTTCGCTCCAGCCAGCACGCCCCCAACCAGTCCCAAAGATAATAGTGACATCGGCCATGATTTAGGCTAGGCGGATAATCGCATTATTGGCATCATTTGCAGGATATGTAATCGTAAAATCACCGGAACTTGAAGACTTGTCCCCACCAAAATCCAACACACACACCGAAGGATCTGCCGCATTATTCACTCCAGATCCACTCCCGGCTGCACTTAAAGTGCTGTTATAGATTACCGCACACCGAGCACTGGAAATTGTAGAGGAGCCCCAAGTAGTATCAGCAAAGTCCAGAAAAGCCGTAGGAACAGTACTGCTGTTATCAGCTAAGCCCAAGGTAACACTTCCCAGAGCCGCTCCCCCCGCACTATACCCACTGCCACTAACTTCATTAGCAGTGGTATACCCTGTCAAATCTTCATTGGCATCAGTACGACTCGATGTAAACATCGCAATATAAAACGTATCCGCCGATATCGTCGTTGCATCCCCACGGGAATGATCCATCCAAAAATGAATACCAACTGTGATCTCTTTTTTATAAGAACCACACATTGCTTGGTTAATCGCCATTATAATCTCCTTATAATCTCGGCTTCCTCATGGAAACCCTCTTTCTTTAAAATGTTCCACAATGTGGTACGATCAGCTTCGATGGCTCTCTTCATGTATTCGGCAACCACCGCCTTTACCTTCTCACGAAAGGCAAGAGCCTGCTCACGAACATGAGGCGGCGCATTGTCTGAGATAGAACAGATTTTATTTACACACATCTCCGCTATTTCTTCAGGAGAATGCCCACGATTGTTCGTCGTAAAAACCCGAACAGGTCCAATTTCCCCCGTGCCAATTGATCCATTTTCAAAGGTCATGTCACAGGTATCCTAAGTTGACCCGAACGATAGACATCCTTGCGGTCTCTCCCTTCTCCAAGATTCTTGACACGAGGCAGACACTCCTGATAGCGACCATGATAATAACTTAATAACTCAGAATCGCCTTTCATAAAAATATACGCCTCTATTAAAGCCGCATATAACAGCGCATCATAAGCATTTGTACCAAGCCAACTTGTAGTATTAGTGGATGACAAACCAGTAGGAGCATAAAAATAATGAAACTCCATTGTATACGCAGCATCAGGAACAGGAGCTACAATTAAATTAGTATCATCAAAAATAGCATAAAATAGCGGACGCCCCGTTTCCGTAGTATCAGGATAGGACTCCTGAATAAAATTAACATCCTTGTTTAAAAGAAAATAATACGTATTAGACAACACAACCGATAAAGAAAAAGACGCCAGAAAATCATTTGGAAGTGCCAAATATTTATTAGATGCCGCTAAAGTTCCCTGCTGGTTCTTTCTAAATACAGGCAATTGCACTTCAAACAGAATGCGTTGTTCGGCATTAGAAATAAACTGATCTATCTGAGAAACAAAAGTTGTCTCTGTATTATCAGTATAATCTTTTATTGCCTGCACCAGAGTAGAGTAAGTAAAAGCCATAATATCAACTCGTCGTTATAGTGACAGTTCCAATAGCGGAACTTATTTGCATAGTTGTAAGACCTTCAGTTCCCAAAATCATAGCACTGTTCCCATCCCCTACAGGGTCCCAAGAAAACAATCCACGCCCTGCCGTAGCACCATTAGGTCGAGGATCAAACAACGCCTGCGGGTCTGTAATGGGAATTGTTCCTACCCAGTTTTGCGGCTGATCTGGATCAAACACATCCTGCCCAACACGCAATCCTGTTCTGACTCCTTTCTGAACTTCATAAATAAGTTCACCCAAAGGATACCGGAAACCAGTTTTATCACAGTATCCAAACGCATACTTTCCACGGGCATACGGATAACTCATGCTGAATAATACTCCGCTAATGGTATGAGTCGGAACGGAGCCTTAACCCGGTTCTCTTCAGCAGCCAATTGAAACTGCTCTTCATAAATCTGTTTTAATAGAGGTATTCTTTGAGCCGCCTCAAGCTTCTTTAATGATATGTAATAAGCCAGCCCAGCCACCATAGCAGGCAGAAAAAGAGCAGGAATATCATAATTGTTAGAACCCTTTATCCCAGTATCTGTCATTCTTCGTATACGCCAATAAACAAATCTGGCGCTGGTAAAAGAACTGCTGGCAGTCGGATAAATATAAATAACCGGGGCTACTCTTTGACGATCCACCCAATATTGATTTGGCCTTCCTTGTTCCAACTTGTCAGGGATTGTTGCATATGTAACGGGAGACACTCTTGAAATACTGGAATCAATTTGCAAATTCTGCGTACCCGGATCTGTTCGCACGACTGCCTCTATGAGATCAATTGTATCAGCATCCAAAGTGTAGGACTGCGTTCCTTCGGTGAAACTAAAATACGCTTCCTCAATAGTCCACAAATTAAGACCACGGTTTTGCCACTCCAACCCCATAAGATTTAGGCTGCGTCGAGCCGTCTTAAGATCATAGCCTGTACGCATCTCAAGCCCACAACGCTCAAACGCCTCTTCAGCCATCTCATTAATATCAAGATTAAAAGTAGCTGTAGTTTCAACGGCCATAACGTACAGTCCTCACTTTTTCTTCTCGCGCAACTTAGCAAGAGTCATAGCAAGACGGGCGCGTTTCCCTTCTTTGCCGCCCTTCTTGGCGGCAGATTTTAGCTTGCCTTTGGGAATAGGTTTACCTTTCTTAGCACCCAATTCTTTGCGCAAAGCTCCGGGCTTTTTAATAGCCTTTTGTATCCAGTTCTTTTTCTTTGCCATGACAACCTACTTGTTCTGATTGTTGTAACGTCGGTTATAAGAACTGGCTGCACCACCGCCCTGCATACCACGCCTGCGTTTGCTGAGTTCATACATATCTTCCCCAGCTTCACGTACCGACATGGAACCTTTTGGAGCAAGCTCCCCAGCCATAGTGCCACGACCGGTTTCTGTGAGACCACCGGCATAACCACCAGCCTGCATAAGAACTCTGGAATCATCTACACGGGGAATACGGGTACGCCCACCAATAGCTAAACCGTCACGTATATCTCTAGCCATGCCGCCTCCTTGTTTGCCAGTATTAAAGCTTCTCGCTTTAGGAGCGTCTCTACCATGCAAATCAAGAAGATCCTTATCTTTAAGCCAATCAGCAGCAGACTGATCTTTTTCTTTAGACCAATCGCGAGCAGAATCAACTTTCTCGACGAACTCCATTCCAAGACCAACACTTCCCCTGTCCTTCCATTTTTTACTAGAAGCAGCATCCCGCGCTGCCTCCCTATCCAGAGCTTCCCTGTCACGCTTCGTGCTTCTATCCAAGATCATTTTTCGATAATAATCACTACGCATATTACCCTCCTACGCCATTGGTCCGTAAGTATACAGCCCCTTGGTCTGCCTGATTACATTACCACCCTTGTTAACACCATAAGCTGCGACACGGCGCTGCTTCGCTTCGCCCACATCACCGCCATCTCCCTCTACAGGAACAGGCATAGCACCATACGCCTCTTCAGTCTTGACCTTGTTCTTGGCCGCTGTCTTTGGATTCAATGTAGGCATTATGCTTTCCTTTTCCTGCGACCCTTGTCCATGGTCTTGACCGCTGCGAATTTACGACGACCCAGTTTCTTTTCCATGCCTTCGCTCTCACGACGACGAGCACCCAACTTACCTTTGGTCTTGCGATTACGCGCCCCCAAGGATTCATCAAGCCGGGCATTATACCGACCCTTTCCCGCTGGCTTCTTCTTTGCGGAACCTCCCGCTACTCTAGTGGGAACCACAGGTACGCCCTTTTTAACTGTACCCTTGACCTTCCCCATCTTCTTTACAGCCATAACCCTATCTCCTTCACTATTAGCTATTGCAAGTGCCTGTTTACGATTAGTAACCTTTTTACCTGAACTACTCTTCAAAGTGCCGCGCTTGAATTCCCCCATGACCAAAGCCACTTTGGAATCCTTACGTGAACTCACGACAACAACTTCATAACGATTGCAAAAAGAGCTGATATGATTGCCACATTAGATCCCCAGATAACCAACTCAAGTCTGGTTAACCGGCGCTCCATAGACTCCCACCGAACCGCACACTCACGCTCGTGAGCCATAAGCTCGGCGGCAACATCCATATCAGCCATCGAACATAAACGTAGCTGACGTTAACAAGTCAGTATCTACAGGCATATCAAAACTCATGCTTGTATCAAAACGAATACCTGTTCCACCAACACTGGGATAGTTTACCACCCCATCCCCCTGTCCCGGATTAAAAATCATTTTGGTTGCCCCGGACGCAGTTGATGTAGCACCGTTCTCCATAGTGATTTCGGCCTTAGCAGAATTTGCAGCCTGTACCATATACCAGTTCTTTAACCGGGTATCCTGATTATTAATCATAATACGGATACCGGCTATCACCCCTGCACTAACACTGTTGCTATCAGAACTACTAGCCTTGATCGAAGAAACAAACCGGAAATAACTGGACCCTGTAGCTGTTGCTGAACTGGGACCCGTAATATCTTCCGTCTGAACATTGCCGTAAACATCCAACCCTGCCACCGTATAGGTAATCGCACTAGAGTTACCGTCTGACGTAATGTTTATCTGGCGGCACAAACTGCCCAAATCCACATACCCCGCATTGTCACCCACAGTAAGAGCATTTGTCGTACCATCACTGTAAATTATATCTACACGAGAAAAGAGATTGGTAGTATAAACACTAGCCGTATTCGGACCAGTGAGCGTTTCGGTTACCTGACGACCGCTTCCGTTCAACCCTTTAATGGTAAAAGTCAGAGTGGAGTTGTTAGCCGCAGAAGAAAACGAAACACGGCGCGGAGCGGTTACACCATAGAGCACTCGACGCTGACCATTCTTTTCATCAGAATCAGCACCATTTATAGCTACCTGTCCCGCTACGCTTTGCGAAGTACAGATGCCATCCCCGTCACCAGCAGTCGCCATGCCGCCATCCAACAGCATGTAATACTCATCATCGGTCAAAGCTGCCGCATCACCACAGACATCAACATCTGCGGCAGGATTGCTCGCACTCTCAGCCGTGCCTGAGTAGGTGTAAGTGAATGACTTAAGATCAGTCATCATACCCTCCTATGTCAGGTTAATATTCTGAATATACCAGACAGTCAAAACACCAACGCCGTTACCAGTTGCAACAGAATCAACGGAAATCCTGACATCAGTTGTCCCGACATCCCGCCAACTGGCTCCGGTTCCGGTGGTGGCCGCTGTCATATTCACCAGACCAGCCGCTGTCATAACCATACCATTGACATACAAATCAGTAGTAGACCCGTCTCCAACATCCAAAGTATTAGTCCCACCGTCCCAGACAGTTGTTACAAGACACTTAATGTCGATAATCTGACTGTTGGCTGGAATAACCATATCTGTACTGGCCGAAGTAGCTGCTTCAGTAATAGCTTCAGATTGAGCCATTACAACAAACCCCACATTCTTGAGATCAGTGCCTACCGTAGTACCTGTAGTTTGAAGAATGGTACCAGCCTTGACTGGCCCCGAAAACGTAGTTGTACCCATAATTATATTCTCCTATGAAAGATAAACCCCATCGTCTTCATAGCGTCTGCTGGGACAGTCGATAGGGCTAGTAGTTGTTCCCAGAAATAAGTGGGGGCCTGCGATCCCCCTTACTGTAACGGCGAGCAGCTTATCCTAGGACCGCCCGTGTCCTTACAGCTTTCCTAGACTAGCGTTGGGTCGCTATCCCAACTGAACCACCATCTAGGCCAAAGCAAAGTGAAGGGCCGAAGCCCCCCACCAATTGAAAATTAAGCCGCACCTTCGCAGCCAAACATTCCAAGCGGATCAGAAACACCGAATGAATAGCGTTCCCGTGCCTTATAACGCACGTTACCCGTGTCGAAATCACCGTCCATAGATTGCTGGAGCGGTACACGTGTAAAGTGTTTCATGCCATTAGGCACATCAGTTACGATGTACCAAGAGCCAGTATCGGTGAGATAGTGGTTCACCGCATAACCCTCAGGTATCGTACCATTATGCTTGATGGCGTTGATGTCATTATCCGCCGTACCCGTTTTACCTTCAGAATCAAGGATACGGGTTGCAACAAACATGTTGTTCGGCGGAACGATAAGCCTGCGCGGACGGGCAGCAATCAACAAACCCTTCTCATCTACCCAGCCTGCAATCTGAATAACAGCAGCTTCAAGGCTGGTCTCATTCAAATCGGCCTGTGTAGTAGGAGTGTTTGCGTTGGTGCCACCAGCAACTGTCGGATGCGCGGTATTAAAAAGAGAAACACCGTCACCAGAGTCATAGTTGTCGGTTGTCGGAAGACCCTGATTTAACGGAACCGCAGCCTTCACCTGTTTGGTGTAAGCCATGGCCCGTGCCAGTGCTTTCGTATAACGCGCCGAAAGCGAATCATACAGATTGTCTTCCATGGCTTCTTCCGTAATGGCGAAGCCCATCGCAATCGTCTCGTTGTTGTACCGGACCGAAAAACTTTCGCTTGCGGTATCGTAAGCGATTGCTTCGCCTTCCGGTTTAACAGGAGCCTGCCCGAAACCTGTCAGCTTGACCTCTTCTTCAAATGAACGGTCAGAAGTCTCAGTCTCATAGACCTGTGCGCTTTCATCTTCATAAGTAGCATACGTCAAACCAAACAAAGCATTAAGACCGGGAAGTAGCTCCTTCAGCATTTGTGCTCGTGATATAGCCATTTCTCAGCCTCCTATGCCAACGTGCTCATCTGGTACTGATGTACACCGAAGTTCCATGTAACGAGAACATCGGGGTATGTATCAGTCCAGTTGTTGTTGGGCGCATCAAACAGCCCGACAACACGAACAGCTAGAGTTGCAGTCGTCGCCGCACCGGGACCATCAATGGTCAACTTGCTCTGTTTACTTAAACCCAGAGTGTTGACACCAGTAACAGCCGTCAGTGCAGAGTTTTTCCCCTGATCGGTGGTTACCATCGCACCGTCAGCTTGGACCTTGAAAACAGCACGCGGATTATCCCAGACATACACTTGTACATCGCTATGTCCTGATGCCGTCATCGCGCTCGCAACAAGATTGTTAGCGAACGTAAGTTGCCCTGTGCTTCCGTCAATATAACGGAAACCCATTGCAATACCTATGGGAGTCGTAGTCGCTCCATACGTGGTCGTAGGAGTAGCCGTAATGGGTACAGTAACACCATCCGAGAAACATACCGGTTGCCCGGCAAAAATCGCATTGGTATTATTAGAACCCAGAGGGTACTGAGTAGCACCACCCGTGTTGTACTGTTGGCCCAGAACACCGACCTGTATCATCCCATAAGGTGCATTAGTTGAACCTGCCATGATTCAATCTCCTTATGTTACGGGGAGCTACTGCCCCCCTTTGCCAAAGTCTACCCTTGTTTTTCTCTCCGGTCTGAGGAGAGGCATACGAGGGTCCTGTTCCCGCATGAAATTGGAATCAACCGCTGCCATCTGCTGGTCAGCGATCTCCCTGTAATACTTGGCACGCTCTACACTTTTCTCCTGCGGCATCTTGCACAAAAGCAATCCACCCACTTCGATATTTCCATCCATCCCAAAACGGGAATCAACATCCGACTGGATACAAAGTTCAGGATGATCTTCAGCCCGACAGGGCACCCAACCTCCTCTGAACATTTTGGAAACATTGGTGTTGTCAGCGTGACCGATTACAGAAGTGCGTACCCACCTGAATACCCATCCCTCTTGCGGTTCAGGATTGGGTAAAATGGATGGTGGTACCCACCCGGTTTCAGTGCGTGATTCTACATCACGAGTTTCATGTTCTCTACGAGTCCGAGAATCATCTGCCATGCGCCATATCCTTTACTACCTGATTTGCATATTGCTCCGTAGTAAGGCCAAGTTTTTTGGCGAGGTCAACCTGCGTACTATTGAGCGTTACCTTGCGTGGCGTTTTTCCTGCTCTTGTTGCAGGAGCAACCACGGTTTTTCGAGGCGCTCCTTCACGCGAAGGAGGCCCGTCAAAATGATCGGGAAATACTTCCCGCATTCGCTGATCCACACGCTGGTAATATTCATCTGATGTAGCGTCAAGCTTCTCATCAACTACCAGCTTGTCATGCAAACCGTATGCAAAAGAAGTCATCTCCCTGTCTGCTCCAAACCATTGATTATCGCGCAACCATGCGACCGCACGAGGATCAAGTTTGGGAACCTGTTGTTGTTGAGGCTGCACCTGAGGCGCAACCTGTGGAACCGATTCTGCGGGTGGGCGCAGATCTGCTACGCTCCGCTGTGAATAATGAGCATCATTAACCTTCTTCTGGGCTTCAACAATGCGATCCGTATCCCCCGCATCATAAGCTTCCCGAAATTCCTTTTCGGCCATCTGAAGCTCAGTGTTTGTTTTCGCTTCCGTTGCCTTGAACAAAGCTTCATTGCCCTTCTGCAACAAACCTTTCAAGTCACGGTTTTCGCTAACTATACGTTGAGCATGAACCAGAGCCTCTTGGTTCTGGCGTTCAGCCGTTTCCTTGGCACGGCGCTGCTCATGGAATTCATACTTAAGTCTCTTGATACGCTTCTGCACACGATCCGAATACTGACCTATCTCATCTTCTGAGATATCGAAATCTGCTGCCGCTGCCTGATCACGCGGAGCTATACGGTCATCTGTTGGAGTATCATCAACAACTTCAATCTCTACATCACTTTCGGTTTCGACCTCTACATTTTGTTCAGCCATCATGCCCTCTCATACCCACGTGGATCATCAACCACCGCCTCAATGCTGTCATCATTGATAAGACGGAACTCCTTTCCGTGAACCTTGATACGGGTTCCCTGAAACGCACGAAAAATAACAAAGTCACCTTTCTGACAATACGGACCGGAAGGAAAACGCTTTTCATCCTTGTAGGCATCAGGGCCAACAGCCAGCACAAATCCAACAACACTGGCAACCGCTTCGGTATCTCTGGCCTGATCAGTTTTAATAATTCCCCCTACTGTTTTTTCCTCAACCTCAGGGATACCAATCAACAACCTGTAACCTTTCGGTTCAGGAAGCTGAGTCGGTTTTTTCTTGTCCTGTAACTCAACTACTTCTGACATTGTTCACCTTTTTCTGCGTTGCTTCATCAGGGGCAACGGTTCCCTTTGCGCTATTCCTCTTCCTCCTTGTCTTTAACAAGATCGAGGAGTTCACGTTCTGCAAGGGCGATACCATCAATACGTCCTACCATTCTCTGGTACTCGCCATAGTCCTTTGCACCTCCTGTTGCCAGATGATCTGCCCCTTCGTTTAAAAATTCACGAAGACGTTTCTGTAACAATGCGGCCAGATCATGGGCCTCCATCAGGAAGCGGTCCTATCAATCTTCTCCCAGTATTTTTTTGCCTGTTCAGGGTACATGCGGTCACCCTCCAATGTCACCAGAGGGATAACAGTTTCCTTTTTTACCTTACGGACTACAGCCTTCTGCGGCTTACTTTGCACAGCCACACCACTCACAGAAACAGTAGCCGATTCAAAAGCTTCGTTAACCTCAGGCGTCGAAGGGTCGTCTGCCTTGTAGTGACCCTTCAGTGTCCGCGCCCGTTTTTGTGCTCTTCCTAATGATTTTTTAGACATCAATCCTTTTTCCCTTCATTATTCAAAACGGCCTTTGCAATCTCTACACCCAACCGTGCGCCTTCCATTTTTTCTTTCTCTTCCAGCTCAACGCCCCTGATCTCTCCCTCAAGAACATCACTGGCAATCTTGGCACCAATCTGCGCACCTGTAATGCGTTCCTGTGATTCTATTCTTGCCCGCTCACGGGAATCCGTCATCTCTGCTTTCTCAAGCTCAACGTCTGCCCTCGTCTTGTCTGCCTGCATCTTGCGTTCAACTTCCATTCGCCGGATGTTAAGTTCTTCCTGCTGCTGTTGGACTATCGGATCTTGCGCCATCTGCTGTGCCTGCTGCTGCTGTGCTTCAGCCTGATCTTTCTTTAACAGTTTGGTAGAAGCACGGGCCAGCAAGACTGCAAGGTCTTTCTCCACATCACGAGGTAACGGCTCGCCTTCAGGAGGTAACGGCACACCCATTTGCTGCTCGATCTCATTGCGATACTCGAATGCAAGGTGCTCGCGAATATGTGATTCGGCAGCAGCCTGTATCGCTCCCGCCTGTGGCGACTGCTGGACCAACTGCATAATCTTCGGGTCCTGCAAGGCATTCATATGAACCGTAATGTGCGCCTTGTGATCCTGATAGGAAAACGCCTTAACCGGTTTTCCGGTAATAATGTTTTCATTTTCGGTAACCGGGTCAGTCGGCTTTCCATCATCCTTGTCAGGAACAATCTTGTCCACATCCTGCAAGCCCATGGTCATCAGCATTTGCCTATGCAACTCAGGAAGATCGTACATCTGGGGAGCCTGTGCCGCCAGTTGCAATGCCGCCTGATACTGCATAACCCGCTGCGCCATAGTCGTCGCATTAGGATCAGAAACGGGAATGATGTCTACCCTGTCGTCAAAATCCTCAGCCCTTACAGCACCTGTTTCGTAAGCATATTCAGCGGGAAGAAACGTCTTGATCAGGTTGGCAAGAATTGCAAACTCCTTGCGCATCGAAGCATGGAGCCTCGCCTGCACCGCAGACATCACTTTCATGCCGCGTTCGATAATTGCCAGCGTAGTGCCAACCGGTGCTTCACCGTTCATGTCACTGATCTTCATATCGGCCAGTGACGCAAAGCGTCTCCCTTCCTCTACAATGTTCCCCAGCAACTGGTACAAAACTCCGCTCGGTTCCTTGTAGGGCAGGAAGGTAATGTTATCCCGAATAGCCCCTCCGGGAACATCAACATCACGAAACTCACCCGGCATGATGGGACTTTCATCACCCTTGATTCTCAAACCACGTGACTTGAGACCGGCAGGTAAATTGGAAAGAGTCCCAGCATCGACAAGCTGCCTTAGAATAGAAGTGGCAGATTTAGTCAAGCCACCTATGCAATGGATCAGACCGTAACCGTAAAAACCTAATGATGGCAAGTACTTATAATGTACGAAGTGAAGCATCTTTTTCTTGAGGGGATCATCTTCCTCCCAGTTCCGGTAAATCGAAAGAACCTCAGCGGAAGACTTGTCAATGGTTATTACATAGGGAAGGGCTATACCTGTCTGTTCACCGTCCTTCTCATCCTCGAAATTGGCAAGGTCAAGTTCAACGTGACACTCCAGCAAGGTATAGCGGTCATCATATTCAAACGCTGGACGCTCGCCCTGCAATGCATTATACTGTTCCTGTACCTTGGTATAATCTGGAGAAGGATTTCCCAGATCGATATCCCGGTAGAACCCGGCGATCTGGAGCTTGCGCACTTCGTTCTTGGTCTTTTTCATTACATGCGTATAGCGTCCACAACTACGTAAATCGGACGCGCCGTAAGCAACGACCAAATCTTCAGCGGGGACAAAGACCGCAGCAG
>VTLG01003983.1_pt1 | contig 57119 bp, 88 predicted proteins | sample 4694571 | NCBI WGS metagenome assembly VTLG01 (sample SAMN12604809, study PRJNA352737) | marine metagenome | biome: ENVO:00000447; feature: ENVO:00000209|ENVO:00000569|ENVO:01000036; material: ENVO:00002151; isolation source: viral sequences binned using virsorter ... | reverse complement strand
CCTCTTGCTCAGGCTTTGTATAATCTACAACTTCAACATTATCACTCGCTTCAGCAATATTTTTAATTTTTTGAAGTTTGTCATCAGGTTGTTTACCCTCTAACTTATCAATCAAAGCACTAATACATTTATTAGTTTCAATAAGTTCTTTCTCAATAAACGCTAATCTTTTTGATCCCTCAATTTGTAATTGCATTTTTTGTATTTTTTCATGCAAGTCTTTAGCTAATACCATATTTAATCATCTCCCTTAAATATCTTTAGTCCTAAGAATATAATAAATAATAGGATTACATTCAACACTAAATAAAAAATTATACCTGTCATTATGATATTATGTTTCCCTCCCTATCTCTTTCTATTGCTAATTCCTCTTTCTCATAAATTATGTCTAAGCCCTGCCTCTCTAATTCCCTCCAGAGTTCCCCTTTTATGCTATCAGATAATTCAGTTATTAAATCTAATAAAGTTCTGGCTGATCTATCATAATGTTTCTCAACATATTCATCCATGTCACCACAACAAATAAAAAGTTTTTGATAAAAATCGAATAATATTTTTTTATGATTTTTTTCTAAAAAATGTTTTTTTACTAAGTGGTCATAACTATAAGTTGTACTATCATTCATAATTTATTACCTCTCATTGCCCATTTAGGCGTTGCTAAATTTTCAAACCAATCTTTTACTGTTGGAATGAACCCTAAATCCTCTCGTATGTGTTGCTCTGCAATCCAACGAGTAGGAATTTTTTTACCTGTTGATATTGTTATTGTTTTTCCAAACTTCTCTTCACACCAATAACAGCCAAGTGAATGATGTTTTAATGCTCTATGATTTTGGAAAGCATAATGTGATTTAGTATCGTCAAACCAATCATGGATTGCTTGATAATCTTCTGGTGTTCCTCCATATTTTTTGGAGGAACTAACAGAATGATGATAAGGATTAGCCATCAATACTCTTCCTCATATTGATAACTTTCAGAAGTAAAGACTGTGTAATCGTGACCAATAGACACCTCTTTTAAACCTGCACCACCAAAGGTAAAAGTAAATGTTCCCTCTTGTCCTTCATTGATCTCCCAACCACCATGTCTTTCCTCTAACATGTCATAAACTATATCTTCAAGATAAGTGATAAGACTATTTAATGTTTTATTTATTGGTATTTCTTTTTTATCCTCTTCTGAATAAGAATTATCTTGTGGGAAACTTACTGACTGAGGCTCGTGAGAATAACCAACAAATTTGCTAAAAAGTATTTTATCATCTTTAATAAAATCCATATCCTCTATCGCACCACTATCTCCACTACCTGCATACTTAACTTCTATTTTATTAAAAGTTATTCTGGTAAACGAAAGCATATCATAAAGTTCACAGATTTTATCTTTTGTGACCATTGCTCTAACTTTAGCCTTCTCTTTTCTTTCTTTGATCCTATCTTCGATAGACATTTCTACTGATTTATTTTCCATAATAATTTCTCCTATATATTATATGGGAGATTATAGGATGATTATGGTTAAGATGTCAAATAAAAAAAGCCCAGACATAATTAAACATCTGGGCTATTGGGAATTGAATAATCTATAACAGTTTAAATTATTTTTTCAATAAACTTTGCAATTTTTTCTAAAAACCAACCTAACATTCCGATACCTCCTCAACTCTAAACTCTTCAATTTTAGTTGTCTTGGGTAGTATCTGTTCTTTCCTACCTGAATTTTCTGACATATTTAATCTTGATCCTTTATTCATAATTAATTCTCCTGCGTGATTTTCATTTCTTGCCTCTACCTCATAAGTCATCAAGTTAGCCTCGTAAACATGAACTTTATATTTATACTTTGGTGACATTTTGTTCATCTCCCATATCTAAAATTAAATCTACTATTTGTAATTTAATATCTTGATACCTATCAAATATGAAACTATTTTCTTCCTTCAATTCTGCTTCAGGGTAAAATTTTACGATTAAATCCTGTAATGCTATATCCATATCCTCATCATCAATAGTTATCATGTTCCTATATCCTTACGATCAATTTCTTTAATCTCAATAATCCTATATTCTTTCACTTCAAGATCACGGGAAACTACAGAGGACTCGGGAGTCTTTGCTCTCTCTAAGGCTTCATCAAAACTTTTAGCTTCAATATAATGTTCCTGCTCTACTATCTTATGCATAATTACTTTAAATGTTTTCATATTATCTCTCCTTATCTGTGACTAAGGAACCTTGCGCATCCTCCACTTGCCACAAGGATTAAGTGATGTCCCTCTTACCTATCGGTAATGTGGATAGGGCTACACATACCTTAGTCTTTGGTGGGTGGTATTTGAAGGTATTTTCATCCTCTCAGCACCACCCGAGCTGTCACTATGAGTTGAATACACCATTACTAGTAAGTACATTCACTGCGGAGAAAATGACTATTTGTGTATTCACCGAGAGTAATTTTGTAAATCCTTTACTTTGAATGAACATATTTATTCCCTCTCATAAAAAATAACTTACCTATAAAGTTGGGATAGTCAAATCTTTTTTTAAAAAAAATTATTTTTCTTCAATTTCTTTATATTCTGCGTCTTGAATTAATTGGTTTTCTTTTTGATAATTTTCAAGTTTTTCTTTTAGCTCTTTCCTAGACATGTTATCAAGCGAGGCGGTCACAACCTCTTTTCTTTCTATATAAAAACCACCAAGCAAACCTCTTCTGTATTCAGCATTAATCGCTGCGGAATATTGATCTTTGTCAATTGCTAAATCTCTTAGTCTGGCTAACTCTCTAGCATGTTTCATAAACTCTATTTTTGCAGATTGAGCATAATCTTTTGTAAGACTATCAATATATTCTACGACTTTAGGAAACATCTTAGGGTTTTGTAGATTACTAGCTATTTGTGTTGCAGATTTTTCAGAATATCCTGCCATTTTTGCACATTCTGTAGGTGTTGCCCTTCCATTTTCTTTAACTAATATCTGGGCAAAAGACCTTTGCCTCCTAGTTAATCCGTCGCTTTCAATTACATCACCTAATGTTTTAGCCATTTTTAATTATCCTAAAGTAATGAAGTAATGGTAAAGTATTGTATAAGTAATGCAAGAAACCATTGAAATATATAGTATATTTATACATCATTACCTCATTACGCGAAAAAAAAAGAAATAGAAATTTTTTTATATATAATATTGTTAAGATTATAACTATATAGATTATTTTTTAAAAGCCTTGCCATATCCCCTCATAGCCAATCTACCTGCTACACGAGGCTTAGAACGGGTTTTTGGCATAGTTTTACCTATGGTACCACCATTCTTCATTTTCTTTACTGCACCACCATCTTTGCCTTTAGGTGGTATATCTTGTTTACTCATTTGATTTAATATTTTTTTAAATTTATCAAAATCTTCTTGAGTTTTAATATCTTTATAACTATCAATTTCGTAATCAGTTTCTGCATCAATTGCTTTTACGGCATTATTGATATCACTTTGATCAAATTGTAAACCACCACCAAAAGTAAGAACCTTATCAATAAATAATCCAATCTTATCTGATAATTTACTACCAATTGTGTTTAATTTTTTCTTATCATCAGCCATTATTTTTTACCTTTAATTGCACGACCATAGCCTCTAAGAGCAAGTTTACCTGCCACTTTAGACTTCTTTTTAGAAACCATACCACCACCCTTAAGATCAGTGGCTTTCATTAATTGTTTGAGCTCTGTTTTGCTAATATTGCCAGGTAAATCATTTGCTTTTTTATCAGCTTTTAATTTTTTAATATTTTCTAAAATTTTTTTAATTTTTCTGTTTGCTTGTTTTTCACTAACCATATCTAGGTTAAATTGTTGCAGATATTCCGCATCATCGCCACTGATGCCCATTGCAATTTCTCTTTTTAATTTATCAGCAGCGTCTTCGCTTCCTGTTCGGACAGCTTTTAATCTTTTATCTTTAGTTGTCATTATCTTTTCCTTGCTGTTTTTTTAGACCTGGCAAAAGCTGCTGCGGTAGGCGCACCTTTAGCACCCTTTTTACGCATTTTTTCGCCTCTTTTACGCTTAGCATGTATATTCGCATAAAGACCTGGTCTAGACATTATTTCTTTGCTTTCTTCTTTTTCTTACGAAGTAATTTAAAATCTGCACCTGTTATCTTGCCGTCTTTATTTACATCAAGTTTTTTTTGACCACCGACAAGACCACCTGCCTTCATACATACACCGAAATCATTTCTCATAGGGCTATTTTTATCATTAATGCAAGGTTTTTTCTAGTTTAATTTTGGGATCATAACAGTCACAAGGCATTACTATTGCCCTCTCACCAACTACAAATACGGTATATCCTTCACCAAAACAAAGCTCACAAATAGGACTAAATTTTTTTCTTATGCGTTTGGGTTTTCTCTTGCGATGTATTTTTTTCCTGTCTTTAGCCATGCATCCTTACCTAATGCAATGCATTGTTTTATGATAGTTTTTACAGGCAATCCGGTAGACTCCCTAATCTCAGCTATGATTTTATAATCTTCTATATCAGTAGCTAATGATTTGTATTTACTAACATCAGTCATTTAAACATCCTTTCTATTAAACATTTCTATTGAGGTTCTGCCACAATATACAGAGGGGTAATATCCTTGATCCGCTAATCGATCTACCACTAACTTGCCTTCCGCTAAACATTCATTCATTTCTAAATAAGGTTTATCAAAGGTGACGAGCTTACATAATTCATCATGCGGTAAATAATCGTTTGCGATGCATATAACCATAATCATTACATAAGCCATTATTATTTTCCTGCTTCACCCCATGTCCTCCCTCTTCTCTCATTAACAACACTTGGTACTTTTAATTTCTCCACACAATTTTCCATAATTTCCTTGACTTTATCAACTTCTTGGGACTTTTCAAGGCTTATGTCTAACTCATCATGTATCTGCACCTCAGGTACAAAACCCTCCTTGTACAAATCTAACATAGCTTTTTTTGTTTGATCTGCTGCACTACCTTGAATTAATCTATTTAAAGCCTTGAAAGTAAAGGCTCTTCTTATATCTCCACCATATTCTACTTCTGCTCTATCTCTTGGCAACGGTGTCGAAATCCCCCAACGATTTGGTTCCCACAAAGTAAAGCGACACTTTCTCCCTAGTAAAGTTCTTATGTGTCCATGTTTACTAGCAGTCCTACTAGCTATCTCTTGCAACTCTTTTATAAATGGAACTGTTTTATGATATTTATTTAAAATTAATTCTGCATCGTGAACCTCAAGTCCTAACTCTGTCGCCATTTTACCTTTACCCATACCGTACATGATTCCTAAGTTTATACTCTTAGCCTCATCTCTAGATATACTAGCCATATCAGCAACCATTTGGTGAAAGTCTACATCCTCACCACTATTGTATTGATCCATTACTTTCTCACTACCAGATAATCCACCCTTAGAGCTTAAAGCATAGTGAACCAGGATCCGTGGTTCTTGTTGCGAGTAATCAAAAACATGCCATTTTTTACCTTCCTCAGGTATAAAAATATTTTTAATCATATCAGCGATATACTTATTACGACTTGGCATTTGTTGTAAGTTAGGATTACTATAACTCATGCGACCAGATACTGTGCCACCCTTATCCGATCTAAGCTGATTTATCTCTGCATGGATCTTACCTTTATGAACATGTTTCTTTATCGTTTCGATAAATGTAGTTCGGGCCTTGTTTATTTCTCGACACTTCACAACCAATTGAGGCAACTCGTGAGTATGTGTAGCTAAAAAATTTTTAGCAAAGCTTGGCGCATTACTCTTAGGAGTACGAAGATAGGGTATATCCAAAGCGTCAAATGCCTTAGCCACAGATGCTGCAGCCCAAATCTCAACTGCTACTCCAGAAATATTTTTTATCTGCTTTAATATTTTTTTCTCTTCAGACAAGAGCCTTGTTTCAAGCTTCTGTAAATTATCCTCATCAATACAAACACCCTTCTTTTTCATAGCATAAGTCATGGGTATTAAATCAGTTTCTAATTCTAGTATATGTCCACACTCTTCTTTTTCTATTTCATGTTTTAATCGGTCATATAATTTTAAAGTTAAAGCTGTATCTTGCTCTGCGTAATTACCTACATACATTGGGGGGAGTTTATACATCTCTGATTTAGCATCGACACCGAACTCAGCCGCAGCTTCTTGTAGTGCAGCCTCGCTTTTCGTTTCACCACAGTAATCGTAGCCAAGTGCATTAAGATTGTACCACCGTCTGTTCTCATCAATCAAAGGAGCCATGATCATTGTATCGTGAATCCTGCCTCCAATTTTAAAACCCTCAGCCTCTAACCAACCAATATCGTAAGATGAATTATGAAACAACTTTGGTGTATCAGAACCCAGAATCTTTTGTAGGGGACCACGAATTATTTCTAAATCAAAATTACCACCGCCTTCATGCCTCACAGGGAAATAACCCTTCCACCCGTCTACGGCTAATGCGATACCTGCAATGAATCCGTCTTGACGACAATAACCTGGTCCTAAAGTTTTAATTTGCGGATCACAAGTTTCTACATCAATGCAAACCATTTTAGCGTCAGCCAGGTTAGGCACTTGTTGTGGTGGCACCCACTCAGGCGGAACTACGAACGGCTTTGGCTTTTCTTCCATACTTCTTTTCTCCACTCTTCCATAATGGCTTTTGATATATCTTCATGTAAAACCATGAGTTGTCCTTTTGTTATCTCAATAGGATTGTGATGATTGTCTTGTATTTTTTGTGTTTCTTCTTTTGTCATACTAAATAGTATTTTGTTTTGTTCTAATAATATTCTCATTGAAAGATCTCCGTAAATTCTCTGGAACTATTACTTCTAATAATGTGTAAAGATTTTTTTGCACGAGTAGCACCGACATAAAAAACTCTACGCTCACTATCACGATTTCGTAAAAAACTATCATCTGCTTTACGAGAAAGATCTGTTAATAACATAACATGATCTGCCTCACCACCCTTAGCACCATGTATGGTGGATAGTTTTATTCTTGGCTCTTGACTTAATTCTTTTTTATTTCTTAACATGATTGATTGTAAGTAAATAGATCTAGAACTAGGAACCTTATCTAAAGCACTTTGCCAGGGGACATTGTTAGTGATTAACAAACCATAATTTTCTCGCAGCTCTCTGTAAGAAAATGTTTGTCCTGGTACTGTTTGAAAGTTCATACCTTTGAACCCTCTCTTCACACCCTGTCCTACTGTCATGTAATAATAAATAGATTTAACATCATCGATAGATATTTCTTGTTTGCGTCTAAGTTTATTCCACGATGATACTGCGTTAGATAATTTGTTTGATATAGAAGGTTGATTACCTCTTGAATAATAATGACCATACTGTTTAAGATCATGTTCTATCTGGTCTAATAAATAATTAGTTCTAGCTAAAATCATCCATTGACCTTTATTAAAACTATCGCTTGATAATCTGTAAGCGTAGCTACGAGAGAAACCCTTATAATCTCGGGGCCTCCATGACTTAGGTTGTCTATGTTTTATTCTAGTTATTAACCTGTCTGCAATGTCGTGAGAAGTTTTTGGTATACGATAAGATTGCTGCAATACTTCTTTTTCCCAATCTTTAGCATTGATTAATCTATTAGGATCAGCACCCGCCCAATCAAAGATAGCCTGGTCATCATCTCCTGCTAGGTAGACTCGTGCTGCGTGTTTCATAATCTTATCTACAACTTGCCATTGTAAATAAGACATGTCTTGTGCCTCGTCTACAATGACTACTTCTAAGTTAGGAACGGCACCTTGATTACAATAATCCTCTAACAAGTCAGTATAATCCCTGACATGCATGGTATTTTTATATTTTATTAATGATTTAGTAATATAATTAGTCTTTTCAAAACCCCCGTCTACTTGACCATATCTTTTATATTCTTGTTTAAGTGTGGTTCCCCTAGCTCGTGATAGGTCATAAATGTGGAGATGTTCATTGTTATGGATAGACACACCAACTTCGTCAGCTGATGTGACACTTACTAGGGGAACTTTTATAATGTCCGATAACTCGGCATAATGCTTTGGTTTCATAATTTCATCCTGAGAATAATTCATAGATTTAAAAACAAATGAATGAATAGTTCGAAACCAAGGTAAATCTTTTTTATCTAATTTAAATTTAGTACAGGCTCTCTGCACTGCTTCTTGTGCAGCTTTACGCGTAAAGGCAAGATAAGCGATACGATCTGGCGGCACACCTATTCTTAACTCTTGTTCTACGATGTTTAGTAATCTTGTAGTCTTACCTGTGCCAGGTGGTCCAAATATTATTTTTCTCATATTACTTTACACACACCTTCTTCATCGACATAAATAAATTTGACTCCTAATTCTTTTTGTATATCAGATTTAGGTCTATAAATCATTTTACCTTTTAATTTATTAATCTTGACATCTTCACTATATTTCTGAACAGATTTTACATCAAATAAAATTATTTCGTGATCTTTCATAGCTATCAAATCTACGGGACCATTTTTATAAACATTATCAAATACGGTATAACCATGCTGTGCTAAAAACAAAATTGCTGTTTGATGACTGACATTACCTTTTAATGCTCGTGCGGGACTACTGTTCATAATAGGGCATCCGATCCGTCATCCATGTCTGGAACCGAGAAGCTTGTTTCGTGTGACCTCTCATGTGGCACTGTCCACACAAATTCTGTTTTATTATTAATAGATAAACGATGATCTCCACCTCTTCTTTTTAATCTTATATGTGCAGCCATCTCTGTTGTAGTCATACCTTTAAACTTTTTCTTCTCTTCTAAAAAATTAATTAGAAACTCCATTTTAAAATAGGCTTTCATCACCCCTGTCTTTTCATCTTTTTCGTAAAGAACATTACCTAATTTTATTTGTTCACGAGTATCTGCTGTTGGTGTTTCATCTAAAAACGCATTTAATAAAGAATCAAATCGACCTGCCTTTGTTATTTCTCGTGGCATCTCTATTACCTGGACCTTTGATAACAACTCATTAAGCAATCTAATCCACTTTTTTTGAGGCATTGGTTCAGGAAAAGGTATGATGTTTATCTCATCAATACATCTTTTTAAAAATAAACTTTGTGAGTATAACTCATCTGTATTTAATTCAATTGGTTTACCGTCAATATTCATAAACCATATTGATTGATCTGACTGAAACTTACGAAGATCAGATAGTTGTGAGGCATAATCTTCACCAATCCCAAATTTTCTAATACTACATTCTGTAGAATTACAATGATTACACATAGGAGGAACTTTACATTTATATTGATAATCTTGCTTTTTATGCTGATTTATTGTTTTCATCACCTGTGCTGAACTAAGAGGTGGGCGCATATAATCTCTGTTAAACTCATCAACTTTCAAAGCCCATTCATTCTCATCTGACCATTTTCTTTTAGCGTAGACGGTGTATTGATACAGAGCCTCATCACGACCACCCTCTGGGATACCTAAACTCATCATGGTTTGCAGACAAGGTGGTCCATCCGATATCTCTTCATTTTCTTTTTGTTTTATTTTTGCTTTTAATTTTTTGAAATCTTCAACCTTAACGACTACTTCATCATAGTAATCTAAAAAATCTTTAAGTGTTAAAGGCAGTCCGTCATTATCGTAAGCATATCTAGTAGAATTTTCCCCTGCAAAATAAGGCAGATTTAAAAAATTACCTGTATCACCCCGATCTACTTTGATTTCTATTTGTTTTGGAAATATCTCACAAGAGGCATAACCTAAATTAGATGCAAACTCCTGTAATTTTTTCCTCATTGCTAATGCAGATATAAACTTTTCTACAAATAAAAATAAATGTGCCCCACCAGATTTACTACGAAATACCACTAATGGTATTTTCTTGTTTTTAATATCCTTTGCTATTTTTCTGTGATCTAGAGGATAAGTATCTACATCAATACATCCCCACTTACATTGACTATCATCATTAATAGGGATTACACCTAAAGATGCACCCTCACCGTCTAAATGTTTTTTCCATAAAGAATCTGTTATTGATTCTTGTATAACCTTACCGCTCCCTTTAATTTTATTTTTATCAGACACTTCTCCTGATGAAATGAAAATACCGTGAGCACGGTTTTGTCCTTCAAATATTTTTTTAAACTTATCTAACATAGAAACAGGGGGCGGTAGAAAGGAGAGAAAAGAGGAAAAACCCGCCCCCTAAAATTTTTATATCATATCACTGTCATCTGTTGCAGTTGTTTCTTGTGTTTCTTCTGCTTCAGGTTTGACAGTAATTTCACCTTGGATTACTGATTGAGAGAACATTTTTGCGTCTTGCAAAGTCTTTGCATCTGCCACTTGCTGATCTAAGGTAATTTCCCATAACCCCCATGCCATAGCATCTTTTTTCTTAAGCATACCTTTAATAGTATAAATAAATGCATAAGATGGTGGATTAAATGGTCCTTTACTACCCTGCAATACTTGTGACTTAATCATCGTATTCCACAACTTAGCTTTTTTAAAATTAGTAGAGTACAAAGATAACTGCGCAGGTTTCCAAATATTTTCAGACTCTTCATATAGAACAAAAAAGTTTCCGTCAGTCCTAATGTATTCATCTGTCATCTCTCCACCCTCAATTAACATATCTTTAGATTCTACTTTTTTAGTTTTAGTAAGAATATCTGATGTGGCATCATACGATCCGAGGAAGCCGCCACCTGCCTCTATACCCTTCCAATGTGTAAATTGTTTAACATAAGCACAAGGTATAACTCTTACACCTACATCCTTAGCCCATACTTGCTTTGTGATGCTATTATAAATATCTGCTTTTCTGATATCCTCTGGTGCATCCTCTGCATTACCATGAAACAATTTTAATCTAGGTACCTCTAAATCGTTTGTTCCTACATTTTGTGATCCATCACCTGCGTGTTCTTCTAAAAAGTTGCCAATATTAATTGTTGCAACATCTGTTTTATTTGCAGTCGCTACTGCTTTTTTCTTTGGTTTAGCTTTTGCCATATTACCTCCTATATTTGTATTTTAGTTTTTTTCCCAATAAAAATATTAAAAGTATCGTCTGGGACATCAATACCTTTTTGTACTAGTTCCTTAATTGTACTCTTTAATGTGCTAGGATGAATTGATTCTTTGTGTGTGACAGGTAATCCCTCACTAATCAATCTCTCTTTTAAAGCTACTGCATCCGAGTCTTGTGTTTTGTCAAACTGTACACCGACTTCGCTTTTTATTATCGATCCAAGTCCATTACCCCTAAACCAATCGTAAGCTTTCGGTTTTTTTTCTTCAGATATGTGTGCATAAACATTATCAACAATAGATATTTTTACACCATTATCTAATTTAAGTTGTTGTAAATTTAATTGTTGCATAGCCTCAGGTATAATCTCTTCAGACATTTTTCTTACTTTATCTTTTATGTCTTTGAGTTCTGCTTCTTTAGTTTGTACAATACCTGACCATTTTATAAAATCTTTACAAGCACGAGATAGACTTTCTAGATCAGATTTGTCAGCCTCAAAATCCTGTAAATCATTTTCTAATTGATGAATTAAATTATCTTCCATATTGAAATCTCCTTTAATTACAATATAGTGGGATAAAATGAAATTATCAAGTGGAAAAGAGTATGAATATAAAACTCAACCATATGACCATCAAAAAAACGCTATAAATAAGGCTATTTTGACAGATAGTTATGCCTTTTTTATGGAAATGGGCACGGGTAAATCAAAAGTTTGTATTGATGATATATGTATATCTTATCTAAATAATAAAATTAATTGTGCAATTGTTGTAGCTCCTAAAGGTGTATATCGAAATTGGTCACAACTAGAGCTACTGAAACATGTACCCGATTATATAGAAAAACAAATTGTGACTTGGTCATCAGCACCTACAGCAAAAAATAAAAAAGAGCAAAAGAAACTTTTTGAAAAAAATAATAAGTTAAAATTTTTTGTAATTAATGTAGAAGCATTTAGAACTAGAAAAGGATTAGACTTTACAAAAAAAGTTTTAGAACATAATACTTGTTATTTCGCTATAGATGAATCTACTGTAATAAAAAATCCACAAGCTTTACAAACAAAAAATATTTTAACATTAAGAAAATTTACTAAACAAAGAAGAATATTATCAGGACTTCCTGTCACTAAATCTCCATTAGATTTATTTACACAATGTTATTTTTTAGATCCTAGTTTGTTAGGTTTTGAAAGTTATTTTGCATTTAGATCTAGATATGCAATATTAGTGCAAAGAACAACATCATCACACAGTTTTCAAGAAGTAGTAGATTATAAAAATTTAGATGAGCTTAATAAAAAATTAGAAAATTTTTCGTCAAGAGTTTTAAAAAAAGACTGTTTAGATTTACCGGACAAAGTTTATACACCTAAAATTGTAGAGTTAACAAAAGAACAGGAAAAAGCTTATATTGAAATGAAGCGTGAAGCGATGGCAATTATTGGTAATGATATAATTAATGTCACCACAGTCTTATCACAGATTACAAAACTACATCAAATAGTTTGTGGTTTTATTTTAAACGCACAAGGTGAGGCAATATCAATAGAAAATAATAGGTATCAAACATTATTAGATGTCTTACAAGAAACAGGAGATCAAAAGGTAGTTATTTGGGCTAATTATAGATTCGATATAAAAAAAATATTAAAAACAATAAGAGAAAAATATGGATATAAAAGTATCAAAGCCTTCTTTGGTGATACAAAAGACCAGGATAGACAAGATATTGTCACTGAGTTCCAAGATCCGAGTAGCGAGTTACGATATATTATAGCCAATCCAAGAACAGCAGGATATGGATTAACTTTAACCATATCTCATACAGTTGTTTATTTTAGTAATTCGTATGATTTAGAGATTAGAATACAATCAGAAGAAAGAGTACATCGTATAGGTCAAACAAAAAAAGTGACATACATAGATTTATTAACGCCTAAAACTGTAGATGAAAAAATTATAAAATCATTAAGAAAAAAAATAAATATATCTAGTGAAGTATTGGGTGAAGAATTAAAAAGTTGGATAGTTTAAACTGCAGCAATTCCGCCAAAGATAGGATCATCTTGACCAAATATAGCTTGACCTCTGGCTAAAGTATTAGGAATAGTGTTTTGAGTCATTTTAGACATGTTTACATTTGATAATGTACTAGCAATTGATGCGTCAGGTATATTTAATTTAGGAATTCTAGGATTTTTATCATCTCTTAGACGCTGAGCGTCTGATTTTATTTGCACACCTCCTTCATCTGGTGGCGCATCAAAAGCATCAAAGCCGTATGGGATTCTAGGTTTTTCAATCTCTCCTATTTCATCATTTACAGTAGTTCCTATAAAGCCATAAGCTTTACCAAACATGGCTTTAAGTCTATTTACCTGGCTAAGATTTAAAGATTTTCCTTCCAACATAGTTAACAATGCTTGTGCGTTTTTCTTATCATAAAGAGCTGCTGCAATAATTTTTTCTCTAGCAGAGGTGTTTAATTGTTGCATGAACCTCATACCTAATTCTGTAGTGACAAATCTAAAAGAAGTTCTACCAGATTGCACAGCGAACACACGAGATAAAACTTGAGGTATGCCTGTGCCAAAAATTCTTTCTACTGTGTTTGGTATGACATCTTGTTTTTTTTGTGGGAAGCCTGTTAAATTTAATCTGTAATACGCTTCCGTTATGTCTTTAAGTCTTTGATAGCCGTCAGGATCACCTGTCGCCTTATAAAAAGCTTTAATAGATTCTTCATTTTTATTTAAAAATGCTGTCATAGCATCTGTATCAGGTTCTGCACCTTTAGCTAGTTGTTCAGGTTTAATATTAGCGTTTATAAATTTTTCAAAAACTTTGTTTTTAAAAGCAGTGAGTAAAACATCTTGGTCCCTGCCTTCAACCTTGCTAAGTGTTTTAACAATGTCAGACATAATTTCAGGATCTTTAAGAGCCTGTTTAACCATCTCATCAGGATTCTTAAAAACTAATTTTGTTCCTAATCCACCATCTTTTAAAAAATTGTCTAATTCAATAAAGTCTGCAAATTTTTTCCTATCATTTAATATTTTAATTCTATTTGCAGCAGTCACACCTAATTTAATTTGACTATCTAGGGTTTCCGAAATAGGTATGTATTCATCTAATTTTGTTATGATATCTACATTATTTTTTCTAAAATTTTTAAGCTTGTTAATATCAATTAGGCCATCTTTGTCTAAAACTTTTTTAAACATATCATCATAAAAGGCTGCTTCTAATCCTAAAACTGCTGATGGATTATCACCCATTGTATTAAAAAATTCGTCAATTGATTGTGGATTATTAAGAAAGGCTTTACCTACTGCTTCGTCTGGTAATACATACTGACCTGTGCCATCTTGTGTGGTAATTTTTAAAATTTGTCCTTTTTCATAAATGTCTGTGTAGTTTTTTGTTTTTTGTGTTAGCCAATCATCATAAGCCTGTATACCACCTAGATTATCAGTTATAACCTTATCTATTTCTTCTAGTATAATTCTTTGTCTAGTGATTAATTCTGAATTTTCACTAGGATTTCTAAGTGCAACATTAAGATCTCGTTGTACAGATTGCTTCAAATTTATTAAGGATTTAATTCCTATTTCCATAGAGGGATCTGTAATAGACACAGTGACTTTTTCACCTGGCACTCCAATACCTATATCTTGTTTTCCTTTACCCTTAAGTTTTCTGCCCATGTAAAACTTACCTGCTTCATCAACACCACCAATTACTTTACCTTGATCATTAAACTTAATGTTAGCTCCGTAATTGAATGTTATATCACCCATTTCATAAATAGGTGCGATTGGTCTATCACCTGATTCAAAATCTTTTTGAAGTTTAGCGTTCATACCATTGAGTTCACTTTTTAATCCTTTTTCTAATTTTTTAATTTCTTCTAGATAAACTTTATAATTATACTCGGTCGGATTTTCTAAATACTTATTGTAAGAGCCCTGCAACTGCGTGGTATATTTATTAATTATAGGTAGAAAATCATTACCTAAATCTCTTATTTGATAAAAAGCTTGTGGTATATCCTCAGGTCTATCAAAATCCTCAGGTTTAATTTTTGTAATTACTGTATCTTTAAAGTCTGATATATCTAATTTATTACCACCAAATGAATCGTCTACCAATTCTAATAATTTTTTATTATATAAATTTTGTGCACCTATTTTTTGCGCTTCATAATTAGATCTTATTTGTGCACCTGATTCGGCTACATCTCCTTTTTGTTTTATGTTAGATCCAGGTGTTAAAATATCTGTTTGTGCTGCTAATTGTTCATCAATTTGCTCATCTACTAATCCACCTGCTCTATTATTTGTATTGAAGTATGAATAAAAATTACCAACCTTTTGCTCTACAGCTACAATAGATTGTGTGCCATCCTCGTTTTGTACAGTTGTATAAACAAATTGTTTATCTGGAAATTCTCTTTGCACTGCGTCACTTACCACTTTATAGTTTGACAAAGATTTTTCTTTAATTACATCACCGACTTTACCTTTTAATGCTTGGTCTTTTAAATTTAAGGTAAAGGCAGAGTTAATAAGATCACTTTCTATTTTTTGTTGGGACTGTATTAAAGGAACACTCTTTGTAGCCTGTGCTAATGTAAAATCTAAAGAAGGTCCTTCACCCTCACTCAGATTTACTATTTTTTGTACTATACGATCATTACCATCAGGGCCTTGTTCTACTACTTGCACAACAAATTTATTTAATCTGTCCTCTACATCTAAAGCATCCTGTCTATTTGCAATTTCATCCTTATTAATTTGTTGTTTAATGTTATAAGCAATCTCAGCATTTTTTTTGTTATCTCTTTTGCCTTTATAGTATTGATAAATGTTAGATACAATATTACCCTGCTCTGGATTCTCTAAAGAATTTTGATAAACTCTAGCTGCACCATCAATATCTCCTGGATTATCGTTAAGATATTCATCTGCTTTTTGTTTGGCTAATGCAGTAGATTTATCTTGATTAAAAGCAGCAAAATTTTTTGACCAATTTTTAATCGCTCCTGCCATAGCTATTGGTGCATCATAAAGATATTGTTTACCTTTTACAAAAACACCTGCCCCTAAGAATGGACCAAAAGTTCTGGTGATTAATTCTAGTGGTGTACCTATTATACCTGGCTCTAATCCTTTTGATATTTCATTAGCATAATCTGTTCCTGCTGAAAAACCCATAACAGCTAAAATATCATCAGCCACGACTTTACCTAGTTGTCCTGTCTTTTTTGCCTCATCATAAATATCTATGATTTGATTATACATCATTGATAAATTATTTTTTGCTTTAGAATAAATCCCTTTTAAAGTTTCAGGATCCTTTACTACAATTTTATTAGCTTTATTTACCATAGTTAAGGCACCACTTATAGGTATGGATTCAACTATAAACTTACCCATATTATCCGCCACTCTTTCCTCAAAAGTATCAGCCGTGAAAGAAGGATCTATAAAATGTAAAAATTCAAATATCTCATATAATTTATTTTTTGCTTTTTCATTTGATGGCACAAAATCAATATCTGGATTAAATTTTTGATATGTAGTTTCTAAAGTTCCTGTAGGTGTCACTAGATAATTTAAATCTATTACTTGATCTAATAATCCTTTTACGGTTTTATTTGCACCTTGTGTTAATGCCATAATAAAATCTGTTTCAGGATCAGGATATCTCCCCGCTATTTCATTAAAAGTTAAGTTGTTTGTTCGTATATATTCTTCAACAAACTTTTCTACATCCTCAGGTCGTTGCTCTAGTTTGTTGCCTTCGTTTAATATTATTCTTATATCTTCTCTTGCTTGTAATATTTTTTCTCTTTTTTCAGGGTCCTTTGGTAAATAAAAATCTATCTTTTGTTCGTTAATTATTGGTTCTTTTTCGTTATTTAACTGTGCTAAATTAAAATCGGGATTGACAGGGTTTACTTTAGCAACATCAAATTCACCTAAACCCGTAGCGTCTAATCTTAAGTCTCCTAAACGAGCGGCACTTTCTTTACTTTCGCCTTCAATTCTTTCTATGGCGGTGACCATTATTTTATAGGATCCTCAAGATCAGGCACGGATAAATTTAATTTGTCCTCTATACCAAGACTCATATCAACTATTGCTTGATAATCATAATATGGTTGCATAAAAGTTGGTGGCGGATTTTTTTCAATGTAATCCCTTACCATAGCTGCCCACTCCTGTGCTGTAGAAGCTTTTTCAGCTGCCTCTGCTTCAAACACAGATTTTTCTGTTAAGTATAAAAGACCCTCTGCAAAATTTCTGTTAAAATCTTTAGGTCTACCTAATTTAATTGTAGAATTTAACAAAACATCTATCTCTTTATTACTTATATTACCTTTTAATCCCTCAGATAATGCTATGCCAAATCGATTGGATAGGGCATCAATTGTAGCTGACGCTGTAGGATCATTTAATACATCAAGTCCGAATAAATCTGTTAAAAATTTTAGATCAACACCAAAAGGATCAACTAGTTCTTGTAGAAATGTTAAAGGCGGAGTTAGTAAACCTGTTCTTGTTTCTGCTTGATTTAGCTGATTTACAACTCGTGCTACTTCTGTCAAAGATTCAAACCTATCAGGTCCTGATAAAATTAATTTTGTGCTCTCTACGCCCCATTCTTTTTCCGCACTAGTTTCAAAAGGCTTATCAAATAGCACCTTTTGTATATTCTCTAATTCTGCTGTTTCTAAATCAGTGAGTCCTTCCTCAGACTTTTGCTTGACCCGTAATTCAGCTTCGCGGTTAATGAGCCTTGTTTGCTGATCTTCGTCTTTTGGTGCAATTTCTATATTGTCTAATCGTTTTGTATTAAGCTCACCATCTTTTTCAAATAAAACAGAAACACCACCATCCTTTTCATATATTATTTGTTTAAATTGTTCTCCAGATACTGTGTCTAAACCTAACAATTTATTTTTTTGATCCTGATCTAATCCTTCAAACCTTTCAACAGTCATTTCCACACCACCTGTTAATTTTATTGTTGCAGGTTCACTATCTTCCTCAGTTCTAAAATCATAACTTTTTTGATCATCGGTGCCTAAAGTGCTTACATCAACTATTTGATCATTCACAACCATTAAATTCTTCTTTGGATCGTCAGCAACTAAAAATTTATCTACAGCCTCTCTTACTTGTTGGTCTTGTTTTTGCACTGCTTCTTTTTCGTCAGCTATTCTTTGTGATTTTGCACCTAAAATACTTCCTAAAAATTGATTGAATTGTGCTACTGTGCTAGTAAGACCTGGCCCTACAGGCTGACTTAAAGGTCCTGTTGCTCTTAGCACATCTTCTGTAGTAATATTTTTATTTACTGATAATGGCTCGATGCCTCCAAAACTTTTATAGTAATCTTGTAACTCTCGATATTCGTCAGGTTCAAGACCTCCAAACATACTTCTTTTAAATATATCTAATTCTGACAACTAAATTACCCCGTTAAAAAACTGCCTAAATTACCACCTGCACCAGATAAAACACCTAGACCAAGTATTCCTGTTTGTAATGCAGTTAAATAAGGGTTAGGTTGTTGCGCCTGTGTAAGAGTAGTCGTTCCTTGAGGCACACCTGAGAGTAAACCTTGTCCAAAAGCTAATCTAGAGAAGGGTTCTTCTTGTTGTGCTAAAATGTTTTGACGAAGAGCCTCTTGTTCCGCTTGTCTTTGAGTGACATCAACAGCTCCGATACCGCTTAGTAAAGCTATATCTCTACCTGTGGCTTGTTGCCCTGATAATCCTAATGCGGCTGTCCTTTGCCCCATTGATCCCATTTGTCCACCTGCGTAAAGCTGTCTTTGTCTTTGACCTTCTTGTGCAGCTTGAGCCGTGGCTAATGCTTGTAAAAAATTAGTTTGTAAATCTTCAGCGATTCTTTTTGATTTTATGTCTTGTAAGTTTCTATCAAGTTCAGCTCTTTGAACACCCTCTCGACCACCGCCAAAAGCTCCTGATCTAAGGGCATTTGCCGCAGCTTGATTTTTTGCAATCTCACCTTGTCTATCTATTTCTTTTAGTGCCTCTGCAGTGACATTTTGTTGAAAAGGTGACATAAAAGCAGCGATACCTGCATTAGGATCGTTAGGATTAAAAACCGTTGTAGCGTCTTGTAAGGTCTGTTGACCTGCTAAAGTTTGTTGTAAAGCACTTTGCAAAAAAGGATCAAAAGATCCAATGCCCAAAGTCTGTGGTGTGATTGCTGTGGCTGCTGTATTAGCAGCTTGAATTAATTGTTGTTGTGGAGTTGACAAAGCCACTGCTTCTTGTGCGGGAATCGCGCGAGGTTGTGTTATTAAACCTGGAGTATCTGTTGTTCCAAAATAAGTATTTAATAATTCTTGAGTCCTTTGTTGGATATACTCTGGTGGTAATGCCATAGATACATTAGTTGCTTGTACCATTATGCTTTACCTCCAAATCTTTCTTGCATACCATATAAAAAGTCTGCACCTTTTTCTCTAGCATCCATTTTTCCTTTACCACCCATTGACTCGCCTAAGCCTCTAACAGTTCTTGCATTTACCACAAATTCACCATCACTTAACATTGCGGGGATATCATCTGAAGTTTCAGTTCCCGGTCCTTCTATTTTACCTTGCCTTCTAGGAAAACCACCTTTTGCTAAAGACATCAATCCACCCTCTGCAACATTTATGGAAAAATCTCTAACATTCTTAATTGGTGTTTCTTTATCAAATCCTGGTATATTCGTATCTGTTGAAACCATGAACTTACTGATGTCAGTGCCACCCTTTTGTTGATCTTCTTTTAAAACATCTCCAAAAATTTTACTGAAAGTAAATAATCCTAATGCTTTTCTAATATCAAATAAACTTTCCTCAGCCTCTGCGCCTGTATTAAAATCATCGACTAATTTTGCTAATAAACCACCTTTTTCATCCGAAGATAAGTTTTCGTTAGCATTAATGATATCTTTCATTTTATTATATTTTTCTACTTTTTTTGCAAATTGTGCCTCAGGATCTAAGCCTAAAAACTCTTGACCTTTTCCAATAGCTGTGCTGAAGATGTCTTTGTTCATACCACCTTGAACAAAACTACCTCCAGGAATATTCGCTAAAAAATTATCAAATCCAGGAACTTTACTACCTAGAAATTGTGTGCCTTTACCGCCCACATAACCTAACGCTGCGTTTTTTAATGCCTCATCGGCTTCATCGCCTCTAGCTAAAGATCCTATCCCTGATCCAAGAGCCGCACCACCTGGTCCACCAAAACCAAATCCAATAACTGCTCCAACTGCGGGTAATATATCTCTGAATTCAAATGCCATATTTTTCGCCTTTTAATACTTATGTATATTTATACGAGAAAAAGGTAGAATATACAACATGAGATTTATACCAACAAAAATTACAGTACAAGAATGTGATCTTGTTGAGATAAAATGGGTTGATGCTTACGATGCGTTAGGCTCAGGATGGTTTGAATGGAAAGAAATACACACAAAAGCAAAACTTGCACAATGCACTAGCGTTGGCTATGAATATATTTCTGATAAACAAAAAATTGTACTATTTGCTGATGAATGTGGAGAATATGGTGGCAGGATAACAGTTATTCCTAAGTCATGGCAACTCTCAAGACAAGTTTTAAGAAAAGGTAAGAAGCTTACGGGATCTTAGTAAGCCACTTATTATGCCCTTCAACATCATTATCGTCTGGTGTGTGGATCCAGGTTTGTACAAAACCTTGCACGACAGATAAATTAACAGGTGTTTTATTATAATATTGATTTAGTCCCTCTCTAGCTCCCTTATTGACAGACTCTAAAAGCCAATCATCACCAAATACTACGCCTGATTTTTTAATTTTTGGCAACCAATTTAATATGTCGTCTATAACTGATTCATATTTGTGATCTGCATCTATCATAATTGCATCAAAATAATTGTCTTTAAACAATTTATATACCTCATCCGTTCTCCCCTTATGAACTTTTGTAATATATCCCTCTTCTATGTATTCTTTACAATTTTGATAAAACTTATCGTAAAATTCATCCATGTGATCATGCTCACCTGCTGTGCCTTCAAAGGTATCTACTACATGAAATTCAAATTTTTTATTAAGCTCCTTGAGCCGTGATGCCATAAAATTAGTGCTCTTACCTAATAAACAACCTAATTCTACAAATTTACTACCCTCAGGTAGATAATGTGCAATCATTTCATATTGCTCTACATAATTGAAATATCCTGGTATTTCAAACCACTTTACCGACATTGATTCTCCTTTTTATTCTTCTATAGTTGATGCACCTGCAAAAACTTGTGGTGCAATTACATGAACATCTCTTCTAATATCAGCCTCTGTAGTATCTGTTTCGGGATTATCTATATCGGATTGACACTCCTCATGTGAAGAATATTCGTGACCTGTTTTTGTATTAGTGACTGTCGTTTCAACCTTAGCACTATAAACAGGAATTTTTTTACCATCTAACATGTCATATCTTAACAGTTTAGGTTCATCTACTATTTTTGCCATATTACAATATTATAGGTTAAATTTACAAAATCAACACCCTATTACATTTGCTCATAATAAATTGAACAATTAAAGGATATAATAGTTTTGTAAGAATTTTCTGTAATTATAGGTGAGCTATGTGGTAAAAATGCAGGAAAGCTAATTATATCTCCCTCTTCACACTCCTCCTCAAAATGCATAAACTTAGTGCTTAAACCTTTGGGACACTCTACAAAATAAACATTAGCAAAATGTGCTCTAGGATGTGTGTGCCAAGAGTGTTTACTTTTATGTCCGTATCTTTGAAACCAAAAAAGTTCAATGTCATACCCACTACATTTAAGATCTTGTGTAATTTTAGCCATGTGAGGTTTTATAACCTCTAAAAATAATGGAGCATATTCTCTATGCATATTTGGTGGCAGATTCCAATCTGTATGCATTATGGATTCATTATTACTATGTAATGGATTTGTAGGTATTAAATTTATTTTATCTAATAGTTGTTTTTTTATTTTACTATGATTATGTACTTTGCTTTTGTAAATAAAATCCACTATTAAATTTTAAAACCTAAATTACCTGATATAGAAACTCTATATTCATCAGATGTATAGAAGGGATAAACACAATGATCTAATGATGCAGGAAATAGACAAATTTTTCCCTCCCACTTTTTATCTACGGGTATAGCCTCTTGAAATATTTTACCTCCAGGCTCACTATAAAAAAAAGCAAACATACCTGCTCTAAAATCTGCATCTCTAATAGAAGGTAATCTTGCTTTCTCATCCTCCATAGTGTAAGGCACTCTATGCCAGATAACAAAACTATATAAACCATCATGCACATGCATTGGATTAAACTCATGTTTTTTTTGAAAGTTTACCCATAAGTTAAATAATTCTATTTCACATGCTCTATAGTTTAAAGTAGAGTGTGCTTTTTTAAAATAATTTGGATATTTCTCATTATATTTGACTATCATCTCCATCAATAATGGGGACACTGCCGCCTTGCCTTTTGGTATTGAATATTCATGTTTTATATTACCTGCAAGATCACCATTAATAGGGTTAAGACCTTTTTCATCTATAACATTATCTAATATTTCTAATATTTGTTTTGGAATATCTGCTAGTAAGTACATTACTGTTGTTGTTTAATCTCCAACACAGAAACTTCTATCATAGCTCTTGAGGCAGCGTTGGCTTGAACTTTTAAAGAATCTCCTTGTTCATAAACCATACTGCTATTAATCGTATTAGTATCTGAAGCAGATACATCTATTTGAAAAATTTGTAAATCCGCGCTACCATTATTATGATCAACATTGACAGTCACAGCTGCTGATCCGTCATAATTGTGAGTATTAATTGTTTTCACTATAAAAGTAGATACGGGTGTTGGTGGTGTAGCTGCAATATTTGCAGTAGGCACCGTAAAAATAGTGGTTAAATCAGTCGTGGTTAAGTTCGCTATAAATCTTTTAAATACATCAGCCATTTAAAAAAAATGCCCTTCTTGTAGACTCTTCTTGTGTGTCTTGTGTATACTGTGTGTTTAACTGTAAAATCAACTCTTCAAGTAATCTTATTAATTCAGCAGACTGTTGTTGATCATACTCTGGTCTAGGATCAGGAAATCTAGTTAAAGTTAGTTTTGCCATTTTTCATTGTCCCCTGGTATGCCATTTTTAATATGTAATTTATACTCATTATCATCATTAGATAATAAAGATTCTTTTAAAGTGTAATAAATAATACTGTGTGTATCATTACATAGCGTGACATCACCCTCTATTTTAATATTTTCTCTCTCCCAATTGTTAGGTTTTTTTAATATTAAGTGTAAAAAGCCAGGTGTCAATGCTATTTTTGTTTTAGGCTTCATTCTTATATATTTTTGATCGTCATAAAAAATATGAATATTATCATAATTAGATTTAATATAAGGCTTTTGTTTCCAAGACTTTAGTTCATCTAATGGTTGCATCATTTTCTTTTACCAACTCTTTTTTTCTTTAACACTTTGCGTGTTTTAGCAATTTCTTTAATAGCATCATTAATCATACCAAGTGGCAGTCCTGCTACAACACTTAAGTATTTAACATTTTTTCGCTGTGCCATTATCTTCTACCATCAGGCTGTATGTCAAATCTTTGTGTGCCTAATCGCCATGCAGTCCCTGTAGTATTTGACACTACATTTACTGTAAACTCTCTGCCTCTCCCTCTTAAACTTACAAAATCAGTATTATCTTGAAAGGAAACAGTTTTAGTGACACTTACACTATTATTAGGATAATTCTTAAATTCTAATTTTGCATTTAATGTGCCTTCTTGATCTTCAATATCAGGTATTAATTTAGAAACAAATGAGAAATCATTACCTTCAGCTATCTGCACGACACCTGATTTAACAAATGCTGTAATAGCAGCACCGTCACCATTGTTTCCTGTTTCGTGTAAAAATAATTGTGTTGCACCATCAGTCAAACCAGAAATAACCTCATTATTCGCAGTAGTAGTTGGTAAATAATCTGTAGCCAAAGGATTGTCATATACCTCCCTATCTAACCAAGTAGTTCTGTCAAGTGTGCCTGTCCACCATGTGCCCTCTAAGTAATTATAAGCTACAATAGCATTAATTATGTCAGATCCTGTGCGCGGATAGAACCACATTATTTCATTAAATTCACCATTATGTCCTGCAAAGGCATTTTCTGCTCCTGTGACATTTAAATTATTAAAAATAAATTGCTCTACTGTACAAGGTAATTTTTTAACGGATCCATCAAATAAGAAAAAAGAATCTTGTGACATCCAATAACTTACACCGTTGATATCAACACCTGCGTGTATACCTACTATTCCACAATTTTGACCAAGCTGTCTTAGACCAAAGGTAAAAGGTGGTCCTATGAATTGTAATGAGTGCAAAGATGTATCAGTCCAAACTAAAATTTGTCCTCTAGATCTTTCTGCCGCCACTATTCTAGATCCGTCTGCTATTCTTAATGATCCCGCTGTATTTTCTGCTGTAGGTTGATATGTATTAATATCCTCTTGATCTGAAAATCTTAATAATAAATCATCTTGTGCGTTTGTGCCTCCAATGGTGGGTTGTGTGCCAAAAAATAATAAATGCCTATCAGGTGTAGAAACTAAACTTAATCTTGATCTTGTGGGTGCGTTTGTAATTGCTGCCGCTCTTGTAGTAACGCCACTAGATGTGTCCCATCTAAAAGCACCACCATTTAATACTGTAGCTATAAGATCCTCTCCAAAGTTATCTAAAGACCATTGTCTTGCTTCTAATGTCACTGTTGATGATGTAGATGGACTACCCCATCCTCCTGCACCCCATGTATCAGTGCCCCATCCAAAAGCGGATGTTGATACCTCAGGTCCAATACTAATTTGATATTTCGCATTACCACTACCTCCACCACCTGATGTAGATCCAGACGCAGCAGATGTAGCTGTCACAACATAATTATTATTGTCTGTAATAGAAGTTATTTCGAACTCCTTATTCATATCTAATCCATCAATTGCAGAAAATGAATCAAAGGTGACAAAGTCGCCTTTAGCTGCTCCATGTCCGCTATCAGCAACAGATACTGAGGTCGTGCCATTTGTGGTAAAAGGATTAGTTAAAGCCTGTGTTTCTCTTATAGGTGTAATATCATAGGCTAACCCCTCTATGATTAGATATAATTTTCTATCTGTTCCAACCGCTAATAACCTAGTGCCATCTAAAGCTACCCAAGCGTGAGCATCTCTAGCTACGCCTACTAGGGTAGTGCTTATAAACTTCTCCCAACCTTTTATTTTTTGAGCAGATCCTTGAAAAAAACGAACCATATCACCATCAGTCCATTTGCCCTGACCTGTATAGTCAGTCACTTCTTTATTAATACCAGGAGCAGGTCTAAAATTTATTAGGGGCATTTTGCTAACATACTACAAATTATTAGTAATTTCACCAATTATGTTCTTTGTTTCTGGGTTTTGTAATATTTGTTTAAGAGTGCCCTCTTGATATAAGGCTCCATCTTTTAAGATAGCTATACGATCAGCGATTTTAAGTGTTTCTTCTATATTATGAGATATAAATACAATAGTTTTTTTATTTTTTAGCTGCATTTTTAATATGGCATCTAATATCTCTTCTTGGATATATTTATCCACATACTGAGTGCACTCATCTAACAACAAGATATCTGGATCTTTTAGGTAAGCTCTAACTAATCCTACCTTCTGCTCAAAGCCTTTCTTAAGATTTATAGGATATTTATTTTGATATTCTGATAAGTTAAAAAAGTCTAATAACTCAATGGCTTTTGATTTTTTTGACTCATCTACTTCATGCATTACATTTTCTAAAATAGTTTTATTTAGGAATAAATTAAATTTTCCATTTAGATTAGCAGTAGTCCCTTGTACAAATAAGCCACCATCAGTTGGCTCTATAGATTTACTTAATAGATTAATTAAGGTGCTTTTACCTGACTCTTGTAGACCGATGATTACCTGAACAGTTTTTGGGACTATATCCAAAGTTAAATTATTTAAGGCAAGTATATGGTCATGCATTTGTCGTAATTGTTGTTTATTTATCCCATTCTTTACTTTAGAAATATATGCGTCAGCATTATCCCCATATATTTTGTATAAATTTTTTAATTTAATAATAGACAATAAAATTATTTGTAGGAGTTGCGTATTTTAATTTGTTCGACATTGAAAGACATACTGTATCTAGGTTCTTGATATTGTTGAGGATCTACACCGTGTCTTGTCAAACCATGAAAAAGATATAAAGAATTTGTTTTTAAAAGTTCTGAATGTTGAAAATCTGGAAAGTGCATATATGTTTCACCAGGTATTTTAGGATAGTAAGCAGCAGACCAATAAGTAGGCCCGTGTGTATGCATTGTAGTTTGATCACCCTTACAATGTTTCATCGCCCAACCATCGCATAATCTAAATTCAAAATCTTCATTAGGATGATCACATCTTAAAGTATAAATAAAATGAAGCATGGTTATACTGTCAGTAAAAAAGCGTTGAAAAACTTTGTGATTCATAAGCTCTTTAAATGTTGTCATATTAGCTTTAACATTAGTTATATTACCCATGGAGTCTTTTTTAGTAATTTCTTTTACTTTTTTAAAAACTTGTTTGTAGTATTCTTCCTCTAAAAAATTATCCACTATATAGATGCTATAAATAGACAAATTTACATTGCTTATAATTCTAAGCCTTTTCATCTTCGTCATTTAATTCATCCTCTCTTTTTGCTACTAATGCTCCTACATGTCCTTTAAAAGCTCTGTTTCCATAATGTGTCAAAGGTTGTGTAAGATCTGCCCAAATTTCACCTCCACATTCTTGCCATAGTCTTGAAAAATAATAATCTTCAGATAAATATCTTTTTTTGTCTTGCGTTTGATATGGACCAACTGCAAATAAATCATAGCAATTATCCGACCTAAAATATTTACCATTAACTATCTGATCTGTTTCGTATTTTCTTTCTGGATATGCCTTTTGTAATTTTCTAAATACATTTCTTTTTACTAACATCATGCCCGTAGCTGCTTCATTGACTCTAAAAAAACCATTTTCACCTTCTAATTTTTTTGGTTCATCAAAGTTTAAATTATATCCTAAAATTTTAGCCTCTAGCTCTGCTTCACTACAATTTGGACTATCTTCTAAAACTTTTTTTATTTTTTCAAAATGTAAATGTTTTCTAGGATATACACCACAAGCTATATCCTTGTCTGCACATAATAATCTCTCAATGTTTTGCCATGTAAATCCTATGTCTGCATCTATAAATAATAAATGAGTTGCAACAAAATCTGTTTGATCCATCATCATTGACACAATAGTATTTCTAGCTCTGGTAATAAGACTTTCATTACCCATCGTCTGTATTCTAAGACCAACATTAAATGTTATTGACCATTGTTGTAATTCTAATAGTCCATGTAAGGTAGCTTCTGACAGCATACCTCCGTACATAGGCATACCTAAAAATACTTTAAAATCTTTCTTTTTTAATTCTTCTTGAGTAATCATTCTTGTTTCTTAAATAATGAGGGTAAACCTAAGATAGGTCTTAAATCATATCTATTAGATTCACCAAATGGTCCGTTTCTATCATTGTAATGCATAAAAACTTGTCCACAATCATAACCATTAAAGGATTCTCTCCAATGCTCAACTCTTTCTCCTCTGTATATTAACATATCACCAGGATTTAGTTTAATGCTAATACCTTTATTGCCCTCTTCTCCTGTGGGATCTAATGATATCGGCCAATCATCACCACCTAAATTCATTGTGCCTGATACTTCACAAGATGGTCTGTCTTTATGTCTATGTAATATATCTCCAAACTTATAAATTCTGGCATAAGAATAACATGGTATTAAATCAAGTCCTGTATTATTAGCCACAGTAGGTAAAGTCCTAGCTAATAAGGTTTCCATAGCCATGTCGGCATAATGTGAATATGTGCCAGGTATTTGTTCATCATTAAAAGTTCCCCATGTCGTGTCATACGGTGATAGAAATTTATGCTCCATAAGGTGACTAGCAACTTTTCGTTTATTTTGAAAATAAATATAAATAAATGAGGCTAATTCCTCAGATATTACTTTTTTAATTACAAGATAATTATTTTCCTCAAAAAAACTTTGACTTTGTTTTTTATTTTTCATGTAATCCTTTCTTAACTAAATGGTTTTCCACAGTTCCATACCACTAGAGAGTACCTCGTTCCCTTTATTACAGGAGTAACTCTATGCCAAATAAATGAGGGGAAAACAGTAATAGCTCCTTTTTTTCTAGCGTATTCGGAAACTATCACATTAGGACTACTGTCTTTTGTATTTCTTAAATCAAGCTCTAGATCTCCACCTTCATATTCTTCCCCATCACATAAACTTGCAGTCACAGAAATTTTTCTAATTAAACCATCAGTTGGCTTACCAGGGTGATTGTATGGCTTATTAAAACTGTCCATGTGCCAATCATAATGTTGTGTTTCTGCATATTTAGTCCATTGACATACTTCTGATTGACTTAAATCAAAGTTCCAACCTGCTTGAACATTAGCCTCTTTAACAAAAGGTAAAACAAGATTGTAAATCCAAGGTTCATCTAACCATACTATTGAAGAATTTCTTTGTTTATATAATTTAGAAATATCTTTTGTGTCAGTATCACCCGTAGTTCCTATGTCATGTGTTTTTGAGTTTCCATAATTTATTAGATCATCACAAGAATGATGAGGTATGGCCTCTGGAAAAACATAAAAATAATTTTGTAAATTCATCCTAAGTTATCTTAAATATATCAAATTAATTGGAATTTAAAAGAGATATTTAAAATAGGCTCATGATTAATGTTTGTTAAGAATGAGTGTCTAAGTTCAGAATTAAAAACGATTACTTTCTTTGGCTCCAACTCAACTAAATGTTTATGATGTCTTTTCCTACCATGCTCATATTCGAATTCTACATAAGATTTTTCTTTACCTGTTTTACAAACAACAATTGCTGAAACATCAGGTGTATTTTCAATATCATAATCATCCATGTGATGATGACTATTAATGCTTTGATTTTTTTCTACTACAATACCTGCATGACCTATTGGAACTAATTTACAATCATATTGCATTGCAAAATGATCACATACAAAATCTGACAACCATCTTATTTGTTGGTCAAACTCTAATCTATAATAATCTTTTAAATAACTATATTGATTAGGATTTAGTTTATTTTTATAATAATAGTTTTCTAAAATATTAATATTAAGCTTGTCAAAATTTACTGCTAAGACTTTTGGAGTAATGGTAGTATAGATACTTTGGTCAACCAAAGTTTTTTTATTAAACATTAGTTTAGAGGGCGATCCATTCTTTGCTTGAAGGGTTCCAATAATGTGATCCTTGTGGATCTTGCTCGTCTACTGCGGACCAACGAACATTACTTTCATCCCATGTAATCGTGTATTCTCTTGTTTCTTCTAAGTGACCATAAGTTGTGACTGTAGGATAAGCTACGGGAGGCTCCCATCTACCTGTTGTTTCATTCAATACCCAAGAGTTCATATCCTCAGGTTTTGGGGGATAGAACATATCTTTTGATGCATCCCATGTCCAACCTATACCAGGATAATTTTTTCTAAATGCTTTTGATTGATCAGATGATTCTTGACCATCTTCTTGATAATGTTTGCCATCAAATGTGTTGTAAGAACATTTTGCCCAAAGTGACCAACCGTGCAAATTTTGTAAAAAAGCAACTCCTGTTGCCTCATCTTCTACACCGTCTTTAGATGTGTCAGCATCTGCTACAACCTCAATAGAGAGAACTAAATTACTTTCAGAAATTTTTGCGAAATGTGCCATTATTGATATTTGTACCTTATTGCAACATAACCTGATCCACCTGCAGAGGGATCATTTGCGCTGTGTTGTGCCCCACCGTGACCACCGCCTCCTCCTCCGCCACCGCCTTGGTTTGAACCACCTGCGCTTGAATCTCTACCTTGACCTACTCCACCCTGACCTCCACCGCCAGAGCCACCTACACCTGCTGATGAACCTGAGTTATTGCCACCACCTCCACCGCCACCTGCTTTGGTTTGGCTACTACCTGTAAAAGATGTCGTGCCACCGTTGCCACCTTTACCACCGTATGCTCCTGAACTCATAATATTATTAGGGGCTTGTTGTGTTGCGCCTCCGCCACCACCTGCAGGTCTAGACGGACCCCATTGGTTGGCAGAACCACCACCTGTTCCTGGATTTCCTTGAGGAGGTGATACGGATGGTTGATTACCTAATCCTGCAGCACCGGCTTGACCGCCACCGCCTCCTCCACCACCAGAGCCTCCAGGTCCACCTGAATTTGTCATACCACGACCTTTACCAAATCCACCACCTGTGGATGTGATGCTAGAAAAAACTGAATTACTACCCTTACTCCCCGCGTCAGTAGGTGCTTGTGAAGGGTTTGATCTTGTTCCTGCTGCTCCTCCACCACCTACGGTGACAGGGTAAGTTGCAGCACTAACAGGGACTGCGCCACCAGAACTAGCTAAAGGGCTACCTGTCCATGCAGCAGGGCTTGGAACTGACTCACGAAAGCCACCGCCTCCGCCACCTCCGCCACCGAACCAAAAGTTCGGTTGACCACCAACACCGCCTCCGCCACCTCCGCCTCCTGCGACTACGAAATAATCGACAGTGTTAGAACCTGCAGCGTTTCCGCCTTGACTCACAACGAAGTTTGATGAAGAGGTAAAAATATGAACTTTATAATCACCTACAGTGCTTACAGAACCACCTGAAGCAACAATAAACTGAGCGTTTGATTTGCCTTGTAAGTTAGACATAGCAATGGCACCTGAAGGTACTTCTGCTAACGCACGAACAGCGGCAGCATCCATATTAATTTGAGTTCCTGGAGAAATGTCTAATTCTGTATTGACATTGTCAAGACTAATTTGACCGGAAGGTGTGGTCATTTATTAATCTCCCTTCTTAAGATCATTTACTTGAGTTTGTAAGTCCTTTACACATTCTATAAGAAGAGCACATAATCTGTCATATTTCACAGCTTTTACACCGTCTGGGCGTGTACCAACAACCTCAGGTAAAACTTTTTCTACATCTTGTGCTACTACACCCACATCTCTTTTACGCACAAAATAACCATCTTCACCACCTTTAGCGTCTATAAAATCTTGTTTCCAATCAAATAATACACCATTAAGGTTTTGTACTTTGTCCATTGGAGATGAAATGTTTTCAATATTTTCTTTTAATGCAACATCTGAAGAGTAAAAAGCAGTGATGTCATTTGTAGCTCTAATTTCACCACTTGTTCCTGACGCTGCAGTAGCAACACCAAGTGAGTCCACTTGCATATCATTAAATTGAACATCAGATCCTGTGCCTAAACCTAAAGAAGTTCTCATTGTTGCACCAGACTCCAACACAAAATTAGCTCCATCACCAACTATAATCGCACTATCAGTGGTCGCTAAACCTGCAATGTCTTGTAATTGTGCATCTAATCTTGCGTTAGGAACAGTTCCTGATCCTAGATTAGAAGCATTTAAAGCTGTTAAATTTGCACCAGAAGCTGCAGGTAATGTTGCAGGAAATCTTCCGTCTGGTAAAGTTCCTGCATCTAAAACTGCTGCATCTGTTGATGCCCACTTCTTAATATTATAATTTGAAGCACCATCACAAAATATACTTGTTTTAGCACCTTGTGTAATAGCTACACCATTCGCAGTGTGACCTGTTGCAGCAATAGTTAATGTTTGTGATCCTGAGGTATTATTAAAAAAAGTATAAGTGCTTTCAGTTGCAGGTATAAATACTACAATGTCGCCTGTCAAAGCACCTGTTAATTCTATATTTCTGTTAGCAGATTCTGTAGTAGAACTGCCATTAGTAGTTGTAAGAGTTATATTAGATGATCCTGCTACAGATTTAGAAACATAACCTGTAGAAAAAGCATCGATAACATTGAGATTATTGTTTGTGTTTGTACCCCAAGTATTAGCGTTGGCACCTGTTGCCATTAACTCTAATAAGTATCTGGATGAATATGTACTGCTCATTTTTTACCTCCGTAAAATATATCTTTTTTTATCATTCGATCAACCCTTTTATGCTGCATCTACCTCTGTCCAAGTATTGCTCACTCCAGGTGCAACATTAGCCCAAGGTGTGCTAAATAAACTACCTGTCGCTGATGAGATAGACACTCCTGTTGGGAAAACAGGCGCATCTCCTACAGCTGAGGCTGTGCCAGAAGCAAAAGATAATGCTACTGTAGAAACACTCACGATTACACCCGTTCCTACCTCTGTTCCTGCCGTACCCGCAGCAAATGAGGAACTTACTCCTGTTGGTTGAACTAAGGCATCAGACACCGTTCCTATGGCACCTAAAGTGGTAGTCATCGCGACAGAAGGAGAATCAACTTGTGTAAAGATATCAATAGTGACTGTGCCAATATTAAAGTCTAATTGATCAGATGGAGCTACTACACCAACGCTACCCTCACCTGAAACTGTCACTCCTGATAAAGCAGCTGAAATAGTTACGGGGGTTGGAGTTATTACGGCAAGACCTGTGCCAGATATAGATCCCGCTGCAGAAGTCATAGAGAGTCCTGTTGCATTTACAATGACACCTGTGCCAACCTCTTGCGTTGTTGTTCCTAATGAAGTGGACATACTTACACCACTTACATCTGTAATAAATTCTATATTTTCATTCCAAGCAAAAGATCCCCATGTACTTCTACCCCAACCTGCATCTACACTTCCTGAAGATGAATCATCACCTGTAGCAAAATTCATTTGTAAACTACTTAATAAAACACCTGCTCCCTCTAAAATACTTACGGAGCCTAATGTAGTCGAAGCAGAAACACCTGTGACAGGATAAACATTAGTTGCTTCTCCTGTGGCTGTACCTAATGCAGATGAAACTTGTAAAGAATCTAGTGTGACTAAAGCATCACCAACGACACTTTCTGTGCCTAATGCTGAAGTTAAAGATGTGCCTGTTAGACTTACAGGTACAGGGCCTCCCCATGTACCGTCATTCCAGGCTTGTCTGCCCCAACCTTGTAGAGGATTAGAAAAAGAAGCTGAACCACCCATCCCTGAGTGATAATTACAATAATAAAAAAGATTAGGTGTAGTAAGCTCTACCGCTATCGTAATACTACGAGTCGAATACGAATCAAAATTATATATGTAGTCAGATGCAGATACGGTGCTACCATCACCTTTATAGGTGACATAAGTGTCATATCGACTGCCTGAATTGTGAGTCCCGTCTGAAGTAGTGCTTAATAATAAAGGATGACCATCATTAGAAGAAGCGTCTTGATTAAAAGTAAAAGAATTATTGGCGATAAGCGATACACTCGCTTGTTGAACACCATCAATAAAATACTTATTGCCACCTCCGGTGCTGACTACCGTAACCGTAAAAGTGGTCATTTAGACCTCCTATGAAAGTCTTAATATAGCACTAGAAGCATCGTTAGTTGGAAATGCAATAGTAAATGTTCCGTTAGTAGATGTTTTTACACTTCCAAAATCTAAAACTGCGATAGCTGCATTAGTATTAGCGGATGATCTATTGTAGATCAATGCTGCTTGAGCTGAGATTGTAGCTGAAGTAAAACTTACATTTGCAAAATCAACAAAAGCTGTAGAAGCTGTTGCGCTTGTTTTTGTTAAACCGATTGTAGGACTTGTTAAGGTTGCCCCACCTGCTGCGTATGTTCCTGATGCACCAACTTCGTTGGTTGTAGCATAGGCTGTTGTGTTTCCATTTAAAGTTGCAGAGTTTGTATAAAGAGCAAGATTAATTGTATCATTGTCTATATCGTGATCTCCCGCTAACAACTGTTGCTTAAATGAAGCACAGACTGCTTGATTTATTGCCATTTTATGTACCCCCTTTAGGATCTAATGATGTTAAGGGAATTCGTAGTACACCATCGACATACTCATCCCTGCGTTTTCTTCCCATCTGCTCATCAGCAAAAAGCTTTAAAGCAGCTGTGAATTTAGCTTCATATAATTGCATATCCTGTGGATTTTTCAAGTAAGAATAAGCCTCTGCAACTGTGCCGTATAATAAAACCTCAGGTGCATTATTTGAAATGAATGTTGTTGTATTTGTGCTACTTATTCTTTCTGGTGTTTCATTGTACCACATTTCTACTGTATAAGCTTGATCGGGTGTAGGAGCTATTATTAAAGTGGTAGAATCCCAATTAGCCCAATACCTCGGTTCGCCTGTAAAATCTGTATCTGTAGTAGATCTTTCAACTGCATACTCATCAATAAAAGTTGTGTCTACTTGTTGGAGCCAAACTATCGTGCCATCAGATTTATGCAATTGTAAACCTCTTGCAAATCTAAATCCTCCTTCAGGACCAGACACATCTATAAAAGATTTATTAACCTCTAATGTTGTAGTTGCATATCTTCTTTGAGCATCATAATCTATTGCTCTATCTATTTTATTTTCAATATTTATAATAAAAGTATTTATTATAGAGTCGGTTAAAACATCACTAGTGACCTCTGTATAATCACGCACATTTGTTAAAAGTTCAGAATAATTCATGTTATTACCACGCTAACTGTACCAACAGTTGAGATTATGTTCAAGTCATCACTTATTTGAGATGGTTGCATACCATTAGATGTGAAGAAGGTGTCGTTAGGTATGCCAACTGTGACAGTCATAGCCAATTGAACTTGTGGTCTAGGGTTTTCTAAAGCCTCTGCATCAGCACTTGCATAAGGTGGTTCCAATTGTGGATGCTTAGGTTCATAACACTCTTGACAAACTAAAAAGCCATTCCATTCTTTACTTAGTTCTAGATAGGGAACTTGAAATCCGCATCTATCACATATTGCTTGAGAATATTTACCTACTGCAAAGCTCATCTACACTCCTGGATAAAAATTTTTAGGTACTATATTTACTGAGGTCGATTGAGAGTCCTCTGTTATAGCTCTAGCTAATTCAGATTCATACCTTCTCTCTAATTCACCAGATAAAGCAGGATTAACTTCTTGCGATAAATAATAAGCTAGACCTGATACCATACAAGGTAAAAACCTAAATGGTGCATCTGGTGTGTTTGTATATTTACCTACATCTTGTATTCTTTGTACATAATAATAATTGATTTGAGTATCAGTTGTATCTGGTGTTAAGTAAGTTGTTATCGTTACATTAGCTCTATTTCTTTGAACAAAAAATTGTGTTGGTGTTCCCTCAGAAGTTTTGTTAGGTATATTTTGATACTCTGATCTTGAAATTTTTGTCATGGTTGTATCGGTGCTGCCGTTTCTAAAAACCATTTCTAATACATCATCTGCATTACTAGGGGCTGTATATTGATTTGTAGATGCGGTTAAATTTTGTGTGTGATTTTGAACTTTCCACAAACTATATCCTCTGTTAGCCCATTCAGAGAACAACAAATTTAAATTATCTCGAGCTGCTTCTAAATCATATCCTGTTCGCATAGATTTACCTGCTCTTCGATAGGCTCTTTCGATAACCTTATCTATTTCTAAATTAAATGTTGTTGTTCCCGAAGTAGTCATAGATTACTTTTTCTTCTTTGACTTAGTTTTCTTTTTGACATTTTTCTTTTTTGCCATGCCGCCACCGCGCATTTTTTCCATCTTCATCATTCCGCCACCGCGCATTTTCTTCATCATGCCGCCACCGCGCATCCTTTTCATCATGCCCATTTTGTCTTTCATCATTCCTGGTGCCATTTTAGCCTCCTTACATAAAAAGCTTTTTATATTGTTTTTGTCTAGACGACACTACCTCATGGTAGTAGTCTTTGGGCCACTTTTTATAATAACCCATACGCTTTAATCTATCAGATGCCTCATATAATTGCGAGAACTTTTGTATTAGCATCATTGAAAAGTCTACCTTAGAATTTGGTAAATTAGATTGATCACCTGTAGGATTAAGTAAGAATTCTTGCTCCTCTATATTAGGAGGATTGTAGGGATGAAATCCCATAAAATAAACATCCTCAAGATTATATTTGTCATTGAATTTATCTATTATACTTTGGAACTTATTTAAGCTGTACTCTTTGTAAAATAAATCACAAAAAATCAAGATTTCTTTTTTTTCAAAATCAATATCTTTAACTAATCTATGTAAATTGCTGATATATCCACTGTCTGGATCTCTTAATTGAATATCTACTTTACTATCAAGCCATGCCTTTTTTGCGTAAGGACAAGCAGGTAATCTATTTAAGTGTTCATTTGGCACTTCTAAATAGTGTTTTGACCACAATCTTACCTCTGATTGAACTAGTTTTTTTATTTTTTTGGAAATCAATAATCTGATGTTTTAATTAAAAATTCTTCTATCCAAGCTACTCTATCATCCATATCTAATATTTTTGCTTTTATTATGGCAATATCTTGTTGCATTTGTGCAACACTATCTGCCTTTTTTTCAACTGCATTTAAGCGTTCTGACCACATTCCCCATGTCATGCCTATTGTTGCAATAAGCACAACATAAGGCAGGACTGTTTTTATCTCTATCTTAAACGACATACACAATCCTCATCTGTTTTACAATCGCACATGGTATACTCCTATTTTGTTCCTTTTGCGGACATTCCGCTTAAAGGATTATTTAAAGCCTTATTGATCTGTAAGTCAAGGTTTTCTTCTATTAGTTTGAGTTCATCAAATATCTCTCTGGTGTCCTCTTTTTGTCTATCTTCAATATCATTAACAATTTCTGTTATGTGCCTAACATCACCCTCCATTGAACGAAGGTCTGTTTTCAAATCATCTTTTAATTCACGGCTAACTTGTGAAATAAGGTCTATTTCACTTAAAATTATTTCTAATTCACTTTTCATACCGTCTAATTGTTGCTTAACTAATTCTAGTTCTGCACTTGTATTAGACTCAACTAATGCAATCTTTTTATCAAAACCGCTTAAATCTGGTTCTTGATAAGCCTCTATGGCTGCAGACATATCTTGGAATTTTTTGAATGCCTCAAATCCACCATATAAAACACCAATAGAACTACCTAAAGCTAATATTATAGCCATCATCTTCCCCCCACGAAAGGATATACCGCCTATCGAGAGTTCTGCCATTGTGAGTTTACCATGTCATTCATTGTTTCATTTTGTGCCATATCAAACAACATACCATACTGATCGTCTATTGTCTTGTTTAAATACTCAGTGACATTTGCATCTTGTATAAAAGACTGACTATCAAAAAAAGTTTTTGTGTTTCCTAATATTTGCATAACAATTAAAGTTTTAGTCTGAGCAGCATCATCGTATCTGGCTTTATCATCAATTTTTTTTACAATTTGAGTAGCAGCTTTTTCTTTCTTTGATACCTTAGAATCCGATGATTTCTCTTCTTCTACTGTTTCTTTTGGATCCTCTTCTTTTTGTGGTGTTTGTGGTTGCTCTTGTTCTGATTCCTGTGGTTCTTCTTGAGATTCTTCGGTAGGCTCTTCTGATACCTCCTCAGGTTCAGGTTCTGTCATTTCAGGCTCCTCTTTTATTTCTTCCATAGTAGGAGCTTCATCCTCAACTTCAATAATCTCAGGTTCTGGCTCTGTAGGGTTTGTTGGCATTTCCTCAACAGAAGCTACCATTTCAGGTGGAGGTAGCTCCTCTAACTCCATTTGTATCTCATTTTCAACCGTTTCAATATTTATAGGTATTGGCATGTCCATGTCAGGTGTTGGCAGCATTTCTACAGGAGGAGGTGGTGCAAACTCCATATCAAAATTTATCTCAAAGTCTATTTCTAACTCTACACTCTCGTAGGTGACTTCCTCAGGCTCAGGTTCAATTGGTGCAAAATCTACAAAACCATCATTAACAGATACATCATTGTACTCAAAAACTTCTTCAACAAAATCTAACTCAACTGAATCAAAAATATTTAAATATAATATTTCCTCCATAGTAGTAATTTGTTGTGTGATGATAGTATTTATAACATTGTAGAACACATTTACTGTCACATCATCAAATAAGGGACCTATGGCAAGATTTATATCTCTACCCCCTACCTCAACAGTAATTCTATTTAAAACACCACTAAAATCAAAACTCCCACTGTATGATTGATATCCTGATGCAATTCCAGACTCAGACAAGATGTCAGTGCCTTGAAAGACTGTGTTAGATCCATTACGCCCTGTAATATGCATGTATATTCTATCTTGAGCATCTCGTTTTTCGACCTCGATTGAGTATCTCACCTCACCGCCTTTGTCTATTTGTAAATCAGAAATATTAATATTATTAATTATAAAAGTAGTGCCCATACCAGAAACACCCATAGTAGAAGTGCTATTGCCAGATCCTGTAATCTGTGCGCATCTATCAGCCCCTAACTCACCGCAAGTATTTCCACTTGGCATCGAAGCGGGACCTTGCCCACCCCAATCTATTTGCATTGAACCGTCATCTTGATTACCAACATAGCCTAAAGAACTATCTAATATATTACCAGAATCTTCATTCGTGACAGTTGTGGTAGTGGTCGTAGTTGTTGTTGTGGTAGTTGTGACAATCTCTGTGCCTTTATCTTCTTCAGTTATAACAACATTATCCTCCTCTGTAATAGTTACACCTGGAGTACAAAGACCTGTAAAATTTTTGCCTGTGGTATCAGGTAAGCAATCTGCTTTAGAAAAGGAGTAAACCGGTAGTAATAAGAAACAAAGTCTTATAAAGCGCAATATGTCCCGCATCACTTACTCCTTCTTTTATTGGTTTTGCAGCTTTGGCATAATCATCTCTGTATCTACTGCCCTCAGGAATTAAATGACTGTTCTCTTGCCAATAAGTAGCTGCCTCGCTTCCAATAAGCCCGTTTACAGGGCAAGGCGTGGATGCATCCATCATACTTGTCCACACACGATGATCCTGACACAAGATACTTACCGCTGCAACTTTCATGCCATAAGCATACATTGATCTACTTAACTTTAATTTTTGACACAGCTCATCGTCTATTAAAACGCCTGTTGCAATACCTAATACATTATTTTGAACTGCTCCGCCGATACCGACTTTGCATATATCAGAATTTGAATTAGGCAAAACGGGTGCATTTGCTGTTGGAGGCGTATTGTTAACCACCGTGCTTGACACGGTATTGGTTTCTGCCCATGTAGTTTGTATTGAAAAAAATAAAAAACAAAGAGAAACGAAGGCACAGAATAAATAAAAATAACCTTTAAACATTTAACATCTCCATCTTTTTCTTGCTTGTCTTAATCTTGAATTAGGATTTTTAGCTGCTTTTGGAAACTTTTTCATTTGTCCTGCACTTCTAGCACAAAACGACTTTCTCCTTTTTGCGTCTTTACTACCAGGTTTTACTTTGCCTGTGACAGCAGTTTTTAATTTAGAACCTGGATTATCTCTTCTATATTTGGCAACACCTGCCTTAGTCATTCCCGCCCCTGCTTTAGTGGGGCGGAAATATTTTTTAGTTCTTGGTGGCTGCTTATCTTTAGCCATTAGCAAAAATACAAGTTAAGGATGTCACATTAGTTAAAGTGGCATGTATTTGAGTTTGAAATCTAATACCACTGTCACCAATATAAGTGTCTATCACCGCGGTTGCACTACCTGGGGTGTCTATATCAAATCTAGTTTCACCCGTACTTGCATCTTTTAAGACAATGCTTCCTGCTGAACCTGCACAAACAGCATGTATAGCTATCAGTCTTGCAGGTCCTGTGGTCACATTACCTGTAGCAGTCACCTTTGCTGTTTTATATCCAAACATGGTTTACTCCTTAAGCAGTTTCAGCGTATGTGACATCTCTATCTTGAGCACCCATCATATAATCTAATGTGGTCACTTTTTGACCTGTAGCGTCACCTGATATACTCATAGCCATCATTTTCATATTAGCTGTAGGCACAGTTAATTTAGTGCTTCCTGCTAATTTTCTGTTAATGAAAAACTCAACTTTATCATTTGCTGAAGTATCACCTTTTGTTGCAATAAAACCTAAAGTGACAAAAGTATCATTTTCTAATGTTGATAGAGTGGTGTCAGTAAAAGTCACCAATGTTTGTGAATCAGATGCTTCAGTAACACCTTGTATTACCGCACTACCATCAGTTAATAGAAAACCAATAATGTTTGATGATGCTAAAGCGTTTTCAGGATTAGTTGCAAAAGTTTCTGTTAATCCAACAAGAACATCCATCTGATCTACATCAGACATCTTAATTCTTGTTTCGTAATATAATTTATTACCCTCTGTAGAAGGTAAAGAAAAATATTCTTGCTTACCCTGAATAGATGCACCATCATTATCAGTTGTGTTTGCTGAGGTTAGATTAATTTCACCTGATCTAGCATCTGCTGCAATTGCAACAGCAGCTCCTGAATCTTTTACGATTGTCCATCTTAGTGTTTCATCTACTGCTCCATGATCATAGTCATCGAATTGAATGAATTGATCATTCCATCTGGCAATATTTAAATTTTCTAAAGCAGGTCGCTGCGCAGAAAATAATATTGGCCCTTTAAAGTGTGTTCCAGCCATTTTAAACCTCCTTCGGTTGTATAGACCATCGTCATACAGTCCCTATACCGTCTGCTAACTCAGTGTGTATGACTAATTAATGTTAGAATTTAAATATGACATAAAAAAAGGGCGGAGTCAAAGACAACCGCCCTTATAGAGGAGGAAATAGATGTGATCTATTTGTTCAATTAAGAACCTTGTGAACCGTATACACAACGAGGATCTGAAAATCCAAAGCTATATCTTTCTCTTGCTTTGTATCTTACATTTCCTGTATCAAAATCACCTTCCATTGCTGTAGCTAAAGGTGTTCTGATAAACTGCTTAAATCCATTAGGTGCATCAGTTTTTACAAAGTAGGCATCTGTATCTGTTAAGTAGTGATTAACAGTATAACCTTCAGGTACCATACCCATGTTTCTTAATGCATTAATGTCATTGTCAGCTGTGCCTGTACGACCTGGTGTATTTAGGACTCTATCTGCAACGAATTGTAATTGAACAGGAATAATTAATTTTCTTGCTCTTGTTGCAATTAATAGTCCTCTCTCATCAATATACTGAGAAACATCAATCATAGCTTGTTCTAATGAAGTTTCATTAAGATCAGCGTCAGTTGAGTTTCTGTTTGAGAAAGTACCACCAAGTGCTGTTGGGTGAGCAGCGTTAATAAGTGAAACGCCATCACCGCCAGGATTTGTACCTGCCGCACCTGAAGCTGCAAATGCAGTGTTTAAGACATCAGCTGCTTTGATCTGCTTTGTATAAGCCATAGATCTTGCTAATGCTCTTGTGTATCGTGCAGACAATCTATCATAAAGATTATCTTCTACTGCTTCTTCAGTAATAGCAAATGCTAGTGCAATAGTTTCGTGTGTATAACGAGAAGTAAAGCTCTCCTGTGCTTGATCAAATGTGACCGCTGCACCTTCTGCTTTTGTTCTTGCATTACCGAAACCGACTAACATTACCTCTTCTTCAAAAGCTCTTTCAGATGTTTCTGAATCAAAGATTTCTGCATGTTCGTTTTCGTACTTATCGTACTCCAGGCCAAATAAAGCATTTAAACCTGGCTCTAGTTCTTTAACTAGTTGTTGTCTTGATATTGCCATAATTTATGCTCCTTATACGCCTGTTGTATCACTTAGTGAATGTAAGTTGATCTTTACAATAATTGAAGCATTTGCTGCTGTATAATCACTGTTATCTGGATCAGTAGATAAACTTACTACTCTAAAATTAGCTGCATTTGATGTTGCAAAACTGCCACCATCTAAAGCAACTGCTGATACACCTGTGTTAGTAGAACCCGCAGAGTAAGTTGCAATGTTTGCATTGCTTCCTACCTGAGCTATTCCGCCATTTGTATCATCGACCTTTACTTCAAATAAAGCATCAGGATCATCAAATACAAACGCCTTCATATTATCAGCTGCGATACCGCCTGGATAGAAATTAGAAAAAGTTGGTTTCTTTGTTGTTGGATCTTCATAAAAACAACCGTTAAAAATCCCTATCAACTCAGCACCTGCGGAATTACCACGGGAAACAGAACCGTTTGCATTTAATACAACGGGATCTCCCTGGAATATTGCATTGGTTTCATTGTTAGCAATTGTGTATTCATTAGATGCGGCAGCATTATACCCCGCTCCAACTTGCTTAACAGGTCTAAAACCAAAGACACTATTTATATTAGCCATGTGTGACTCCTTATGTCTAAGTTGTTAATAAACGACTATTGGAAACTACTTTTTGCCGCCCCCAAAAGTCACCTTACTTTGCCTATCAGCAGAGATAGGCATACTAGGGTGTTCGTCTTTGAATAAATCATTTTCTACTGAATCTTGCTGTGCAAGTGTTTGGTCTTGGAAGTATTTATCTCTATCTTCTTTGACCTCAACAGGACATCTCATCAGTAATAAACCACCAACTCCTATTACACCTTTATATTTACCATCTTCATATTTTGGTAAATCCATTCTATCGGGATATTGATCTGCCCTAACAAATTCATATCCTGAACGAAGTCTGCCCATGATATTTTTATCATCGGCTACACCTCTTATTTCAGCTCGAACCCACCGATGATGAAAACCTTCGGGTGGCTCAGGTGCCTGAAGTGATGATGGAGGGACCCAACCTCTTTTACGAACTGTATTTTCACGGGTTTCTTTCGAGCGCGAAGTCTTATTTGTTTTTGTGTTTGTCATTTTATGCCTCCTTCACGTGTTTAGCATATTGTTCTGGTGTCACCCCGAGTTTTTTAGCCATTGCGACTTGCGAGGGACTCAGCTTGACTACTCTACGCCCAGATGTTTTTGTGCGTGTTGCAGAGGCTACAGGTTGAGCGACTTTTGTAGCTTCTGGACTTCCCCCATCACTAAATTTTTGAGGAAAGTATTCACGAAGTTTTTGATCAAGCTTATCATAGTATATATCCTTAGTAGGATCAAGCCTTTCATTGATGACAAGATTTTTATGTATTTGTCTTGCAGCCTCAGTCATAACCTCATCCTCACCAAACCACTCATTTCTTTCTGCCCATTCAACGGCTTTAGGATCTGGTTTTGGCTTAGATTGATAAGGCTCTTCTTGCTTATCTTTTTCTTCTTCTTTAGGCTTTTGCTGTTCAGATATTTGCTTAGAGTATTTTATTCTTTCTGCATCAATAGTTAGCTTTGCTATTTCTTGATTAGCTTCTATTTGTGACTCTACATCTCTATTAGCTATTGCATTTTTTAGCTTGTTTTTAGCTAAGTCTAATTGATTTTCTACTCTTGAACCAAACTCATCGATGTAATTTTTATCTAATGTTTCATATTTACTTTTTATTTCTTTAGATTCTTTTTGTACACCTTGTGCATAAGCAACAGCAGCCTCTTCTCTTCTCTCTGCCTCTCTTAATCTTTTTGTAAGTTTATCTATTCTTTTTTTTACTGAGGCAGAATATTCTTTAGTTTCATCCTCAACAGGTTTTTTTTCTTCTTCGGTAGATTGAGTAGTTTGCTCTACTTCTACGGCAGGTGTTTGTTCGTTTTCTACTTTTTTTACATTCTCTTCTTCTAATGTGACCTCTAAGGACTCTCCTGAGGTATCAATTGGAACTGTTTTATCTTCTTGCATGTCTTACTCCTTACATGGTTAAGAAATCTTCAGGATCATTTATAACCCCTAAGACTTCATCGTCATTCATTAATCGTACCTCTCCATCCTCTATTTTAATTCGAGATCCTGCGTACTTTCCAAAAATTATCCAATCTTTTTCTTTACACCAAGCACCGTTAGGAAATCTATCCTTGTCATTATAAGCGTCTGGTCCAACTTTTAATACAAGACCTATGCTACTAGCTATCTGTGATTCTTCTAAAGATTGATCGGTAAGAATTATACCGCCTTTGGTTTTCTCTTTTCTCTTATAAGGTAGAACTAATATTCTCCACCCTGTAGGCTTAGGAAGTTTGTCAATTGTCGACTCCTTCATCGTCGTACTCCATTCTTTTTAGCAACGAATTTATTTCTGTAAATACTTCGTTGAGTGCATGATGTTTACCCACCATGAGTTTATATTCTTCCCAATTTTTTACGCCTGATGTTAAGTATAGACTAATGTCGTTCTGCTTAACTTTCAAGTTTTTTCTAAGTGCATCAACAAACTTAATTATATCCATTAAGCGTTAGCTACTAATTCTGAAAGACTTTCACATCTTTTTGGTGTCTGCTTCCTCCAACGAGAATCTTTCATGTGAGCCGCAGCTGAAACAAAATCTTTTTCTTTTAGACTAGCCCACATGTTGCGAAACTGTTTTACGCCTGTTTTTCCAAGCTGAAAAACCATCTCAACTAAGACCTCATGTATGATTTTTGGCAAATCATCATGGCTACCAATATTTTTCATTATTAACTCATCTGCTCCTGCAGCAGCTCTATTTATATCAATATCAAATAATTCATCCGCCTCTTCTTGTGTAATTTTTACACCTACCTGAAATCTTTTTCTTTCATGTGGCATAACGAGGTGACCTATTCCCACTGTTAATTTTCCAAGACTGTCATCATAAGGCTCTAATACACAACCCTCATGCGCTCTAATTCTATCTTTTAATTCTTTTGTAATTTCTATCATACTCCCCAATTGTCCCTTTCTTGATGTTCATCAATTTCATTATTTTTTTTATCTAAACCTAGCAGTTTTCTTAGCAATGTTTTTAGGTTGTTTAACAAATTGTTTTCCTTTCTTAGTTCCTTTTCTCTTAGCTCTAGTTGTAGCCGCATACTCAGCAGGTGTCAATGCTTTGATTGCTGCAGTAGGTAAATATCTTTCACCTGTTTTAGAAGAGGGTTTACCAGACTTAGTTCGCCACTTTTGTTTTCCCCAATCCTTAAGACTTTTTTGAGACTTTTTTAACGCCACGACTCCTCCTTATACTTTCTTTGCCTTTTTTAAAAATGTTAGCAACTTTGTTTTTACCCATAACTTTTGCTCTTTGTTCTCCGACAGTAAGTATTTGAATTTTTCTTGCAAATGGTTTTTTAACTTTTCGCACTTTTGATACCGTTTTTCTGGCATCTGTAGGAGTAGCGAACTTAATGCGAACAGTGTCTTTAGGGTTTTCATCTGTATATAATCTTCTACCCGTTCCTTTAGGTTTCTTACCTGTTCCTTTTTTTGGATCTGCCACTTAACGCTCCTTTTAAAAATTTAGCTTGTTTTGCATGGACCTTAGATCCTTTTTTAAGACCAGAAATTACTTTTTTAATAATTTTATCTTTTTTCTTTTTCATACCTGGTTTTGAAACTTGTTGTTTTGTTTGAGATCTAGATATGGCCATTAGTTTCTGTACCCACCACCTGCTTTTTTATAAGCAACTGCGGTCATCTGCGCCTTCCTCGCACTCCACTGTCCCGGTTTTCCACCTTTTGAACCTGCTTTAATTCTATTAAATATTCTTTTTCTAAGTGCGGGTTTTGTATAATTACCTGCCTCATTTACTCTACTTTTAGCTTTTTTCTTTTTTGTCATCTTCTTCGCCCTTGCCCCCTATACCGTTTATAACTTCTTCTCTTATGTTTATTCATGGTTGATGTGCTTATCCTACCATCACCTATTGTAGTTTTTTTGACAACATGTTCAACAGCATTACCACTATTATGTTTTTTCATGTTGACATCCTACACAACCACAATGTTCACAAGATTTTACAAATGTGTCTGAAGATGCACAGTGGCATTGACAGCCACATTTTTCACAGTCGCTCATTTCTTTTTTGATATTAGTCCCATAGCACCTTTAGCTCCCTTGATGCCAAAACTTGCACTACAGGCGATGTATAAGAGATGCTTATAATAATCAGGGAGTGAGTGTAAGGCTTCAAAACCTGCTTTAATATGAGGAGTCCATCCAGGAATAAAGACTGCCACCGCAGGAACCAACAGGCATATCAAAATTAACTCGTCTTTCCACGAGCCCTTCATTTGATCTACTGCTGATGCTTCCCAACTTATTTTTCCTGCGATTTGAGCTTCTTTAAGTGACTTTTGAGCTTTAATTTCGGTTAATGCTAGATCGGCTTTTGCTTTTTTTGTTTCAACGAAACCTGTGATAGCATCTTTTACCATGCTACCAATAGGACCGATTAAGAAATTAAGCATTTGTTATTAATAAGTAAGCGACAACAACGACTGCTCCACCTACTAATAATTTTCCCTTTTTATTTAATCTACCCCACCAATGTCGTAGGTGATTCCATTTCATATTGATATAACCCATTAGAATACCCCCTTAAAAGGAACTTTCTTAACCTGGACAGCATATTGCCCTTGTGTTTTAGACTTTGGAGGATCTATTGGTGCAAGTTTAAAAGGCACCTTAGACTTATCTGTCATTTGAAACTGACCTTTGTCCACTGTTTTTTCTTTTTTCATTTTGTACCTCCTAATGTACTGTAGGTTTTTCGTATTCTACCTTGCTACCGCCTATTGTGTCAATTAAATTTACAGCCATATCTGCCCCATAATTTTCTTCATAAACTATTCTAGTGGTATAAAGCATAGCTGTAGCTAATAATAAACGATCCTCATTTGTTAATGATGGTCTGTGCAAATAAATATGCAAATCGTTCATGTATTTTTTTAATTTTACTTCAGACATCACTTTTTTTTATTAATTCCTGCTTCTGATAGTGCAATAGCTATCGCTTGTTTTCTATTTTTAACTTTTTTCTTAGATTTACCTATATTTAATTTTTTTTCTTTAAATTCTTTCATAACTTTTTTAACTTTTTTCTGTTTTTTATTCATTTTATGTGACTTTTTTGTTATCTAGCACATTTTTCATTAAAACAGGTTTTAATTTAGGATCAAAATCAGCTACTTTTGTGCCTTTTTTTATACTTTTTAATTTTTTTAACAAATTTGCTTTAGTGGGAGCCTTATATCTTCTAATTTTACCACCTGTATCACGAGTTATTCGTGATTTTGTTTTTAAACCTGGTATTTTTATAGACATGTTAAGAGCCTAACATGTTTTTAGCTATGTTAATAGCATTTCTCTCACGAGAAACTTCTATTTTTTCTTTATCAACTTCATCTTTTTGAGCTAATCTTGCAACATCAAGTGTTTGATCATTTTGATCACTTTGAGTTCTTCTAATTAAATCTGCTTTTCTAATATTTAACTCCTCTTCTTTTAAGTCTACTAAAGGATCTTTACCTACATCAGGCATATTTGTTTTTTCATTAAGGACTAATTCTTGTGTTAGCTCTGCAATTCTATTTGCAATTGTTTTTTGACCTTCAACTTGTATCGCTTGTAATTCTTGAGGCTCTAAAGGAGTATTATTAGCTTGTGCTTGTTGTAATGCCTGTTGAGTAGATGCTGCAACCTCCTCTTCAGCCATAGCTGAAATGTGATCTTGTATGTGTGCTTGTAATGACATTAATACTGCCATGTTATTTTTAACTAAATTCGAACTCATAAAGATTTGATGTGTCTTAATATGTGCCATGTGATCTTGTCCAGGAAAGACAAGTGCGGGTAAACCTCTTAATGAATTTGCATTTTCTTTACCTGGATCTAAAGGTACAGGTTGAGGTGGATCTGGCAAAATCTGTTCAATGTTTGGCACTCTTAAGGCCACATACATTCTTCTATAAGCCTCTCTAAGATTATGAAGTTCAGGTGCAGTCTGTGCCATTTGTAATTGTGTTTGTGCCATTGATATTCTCTGTGACATAGAAAACATACTAGGATCACTAACAGGCATGACATCGACTCTGTCGTCAAAGTCAGCTTGTTTAATTTGTGGATTTATATTGCCAACATTGTAAGGGTATTGTGGCATGTACATAGCAAAAGTTTTTGCCAATAATTTAAATTCTTGTTTTTGTGAATTATGTAATCTTTTATGTATGGAACTCATTACTATTGTTCCACGCTCCATCAAAGCTACTGTGGTGCCGACAGGTGCGTTTTGATTTATTTGTGCATCACCTATTTTCGCGTCTGCTACAGATACAAATCTTTTTGCTGCATCAACACAGAATCCTAATAAGTTGAACAAAGTTGCGTCTGGACCTTTATAGGGTAGATTAATTAATGATCCTTGTATCGTGCCACTCGGTGCATCAACATCTCTAAACTCTCCTGGTTGTAATGGTTGATCATCATCTCTAATTCTTAACCCACGAGCTTTAAAACCTGCAGGTAAATTTGCTAGGGTTCCTGCGTCTAGTAGCTGACGCAAAGCTAGTGTGGCAGTTTTTGATAAGCCACCTATCATGTGAATTAAACCAAAACCATAAAACCCTAGACCTGGAAGAAATTTATAATGAACAAAGTACGCTTTCTTTTTTCTTAGAGGATCTCCGTTTTCATAATTTCTATATATGCCTAAAACTTTACTACTGCTTTCATCTATAGTCACAATGTAAGGTAATTTTTGACCATCATCATCTTCATAGCCTGGCAGATCTAGATAACAATGGCACTCATACAAAGTGTAAATGTCTGATGAATATCCTCTCGATTGTACACCCTCAATGTTGTTATATTTATCTTGCACCTGATCAGGTTCGTCATAAGCTCTTAATTCAATATCTCTGTACATACCAAAGATTTGTTTTTTTCTTAACTCAATCTCATTCATTTTTATAATGTGAGTCACTCTCTCAGCATCATCTAAATAACTCGCACCATAAGGCACTACTAAGTCCTCTGCAGGTACAAATAATGATTTAGCTTTTTCTTCTGTGCTATCATAAAAAACTTTTCTAAATGTAGATCCCGCTAGAGGTAGATAAAATAACATTTGATCAGTTTCTGTTTCATAATCTTCCATGACATAAGTAATTTGATAATTCATATAATCACGAACTCTTTTGGCTTGTTCTTCTAATGCCTCATTAGACTCACCAATAATTTGTGTTTTAACAGGACCATTGGCAGGTAATAATTCTTTATATGCTTGTGATTGAAATTGAACAGCAGCCTCTGATAATACAGGATGAGTAACTGCGGATGCTCCTCTAAATGGTCTAGTTCGCTCTTCGTATTTAAACCCTAAAAGATCTAAGCCTTTTGTATATTGAGTTTCCCAATCCTCTCTGGATGATTGATCATCTTTTATTGCAGACATCAACTCTATAGAAATGTTATCTAATTGTTCGTCACTTAACAAATTAGCTAAATTGGAATTAAAATCTTCTAGAGGTTTGTCTGCATCCATTAATGGTTGCATGTTGCCTTTATCATCTTCTACAAATTCTGTAGCTACTTCCTCTTGTCCTGGTTGTATTATCTCAAGAGGATCACCCTCTACTTCAAGTTTGTCTTTATTGTAATCAATGTCTGTTCCAATTCTATCTTCTATCGCCATTATGATATCCTTGTCTTTGGTCTTTTGTTTGGTTTCATTAATTCAAATCCTCGTGGTCTTACTATTCTAACGGGCTTTTGTTTTTTTACTACTTTTTTAATCATGGGTTTTTTCGACCTAACATTGTTTTAAAGAAATAAGAGGGGAAACTCTCTACACCTGCCCTCTCATAGATGTCACGATCATCTACTGTTTGACCTTCTTTAAGATCAAAGATACCTCCCTCAATTGAAGGCTCACCAAATTTCTTTTTAATATCTTCCCTAGCGCTCAACTCTAAATTTTTCTCCATCTTAATTGGATCAAATAAAGTAGCAGCCTCTGCCTCTTTTGGAAATAAAAGTTCAAAGGGTAAGCCAAAACCTACAGCCTTTGTCCCTCCAATCAAAAGATCAGAAGCTCCACCACTTTTTGCAATGCCCATAATGGCTGCAGTAAAAGCAGAGATTTTTTTAGGTCCTATTTTTTCAAATGCATTTTTTATTATAGTTTTATTATTTACTGCGCTTTGACTACCCGCTGTAGCTTGATTGACCTCTGCCATAATTTCTGGCACAACAACAGTATCATAATATTCAGCAATTGCTTTTTTAAATCTACTAGCAACAATACTTTTAATGACTCTGGGTGTATAAGGTTTTTTTGTGTTAGGATCTGTTTTGCCTATGAGGTCTACTGCAAATTTATCAAAACTATCTTGTGGTAAATTTTTTACTAAATTATCGATGTAAGGATCTATAGATTTTTTTACAGTAATATATCCTTCATTTTTTTCTAAAGCCTCAGTAATAATTTTTTTTACTCCTGTGTTTTCTCTTGTTGGAACTTTAAAACCTTTTTCAACAGAGGCTGTTCCCGTCTTTAAATCATCCACAGGTATAACTCCACTTTCTATTAAATCAGTCATCTTTGGACCTGCTTGATAAGAGGGATATCTTAATTGATATTGTTTCTGCGACTCTTGATAAAGTGCAGCTGATTCAACACCTGGTAAAATTTTTTTTACTCTATTATAATAAGTTGGAAAATCTTCATTTAGTTTTACTTTAGGAAAAGTAAAACCTGATGGTAAACCACCCTCTATTCTTGGTCTAGCCTCTTGTATTGCTTTAACTAAATCTGGATAAGGTGCTGCCATTTCAGGAGTTATAATCTCCCCTGCTACAAAACCATATTTTTTTGCAAGTTTAGCTGCTTCACTAGTATTTGATAGTCCTAAAAAAGTTTTACCCTTTTTATTAAATTGTATACCTGTTCCTTTATCTCTAGATATTCCTACAGGAAAATCTTCTGTCGGTTTAAATTTAGATGAAACTGTTGATGGTTGTAAACCCTCATCAAGAAAAGTTTCATTTAAAGATAGTTGTTTTGTGCGTAAGCCATAATCCCTAACAACACCCTCTAAATACGTATCTAAACTGTTCATTGCATTAATTCTTTTGTTAGACATTAGCTATAATACTCATACTCTCTATAATCTTTTGCATTATCAATATAATCATCTTCTAATTCTACAAAGTTTCCTGCACGATATCGCATTAACGCTTGTGTCGTGCTATCAACATAGTCGTCAAACTCTCCAAATGGAAAGGCTGCACATTCTTCAATTAATTCATGTGCCCACTCTCTATCAGGATAAAATACCTTACCTGACTCAAAGATAGGCGCAATAGAATTAACTCTTGTCAACTTATCATTACCTCTACTAGGTGTAAAGTTCGATATAGGTATACCTAATCTATTTAATTCTTGAGTTAATGGTGCTCCCGATGCTTTTTGTTCGATGATCACTGTATCTGGATCCCAATATTTGTACTGTTCCATTGCAGCTTTTTTTAGTTCAGGAAAGTCCCATCTACCCTTTAATGCATCGAGAAGCAAGACTCCTGTGCCAAGCATCCCTTCATGTTGAAACACACCCCATGTAGTTATTGCTGAATAGTCAGCAGTTTCTTTTTTAGAAAAGGCTGTATCATACGATTGTATAGTATGAAGCATGTTAGGCATAGGCTTATCCCATTTGTTCCACCACTCTCTTTTCAAGATAGCTGTTTCCTCTGATGTAGGATTCTGTTGATATTGGGACTGCCACTTGCTTTCGCTTATTGCAGCTTTTACTTTTAATAATTCTTCTGCTTTCCAATACTCAGGCCATACAGGATTACCACTTGGTAGTATGGCAGGAAACTCAATGACCTCCCATTTATCACCATGATTGCTTTTTGCTTGTGCTCTAATAAGCTGCCCTGTTAAATCTTTTTCAGACCACCGAGTCATAACTACAACAATTGCACCACCTGGCTGTAAACGCTGACGAGGACCTGAAGTATACCAATCATAGACATTATCCATTGCAGTAGAACTCATGGCATCTTGTTCTGTGTGAGGATCATCAATGATTAATAAATCTGCACCACGACCTGTAATCGCTCCACCCACACCTGCCGCATAGTATTCACCACCATGATTAGTTTCCCAACGACCAGATGCCTTACTATCAGTGGCTATACTCACATCAAATACTTGTTGAAATAAACTGTCATCTACAAGATTCTTCATCTTTCTACCGAACCGTGTAGCGAGTTCCGTGTTGTGTGATGTTTGAATTATTTTTAATTTAGGATTTTTACCAATCATCCAAGCAGGGAAAAGATAAGAAGCGAACTCTGACTTTGTGTGTCGAGGAGGCATGTTAACAATTAATCTTTTAATTTCACCCGTAGCTATTTTTTCAAATTTCTCTGCTATCTGTCTATGGTGGGAGCCATCTATGAATTCAGGCCAACAATGTTTGACGAAAGGAATAAATTTTTTTTCGCAGTTTTCTAAGAATAATAATCTTTGTTGTATTAGTTGTTGTTCTAACTCTTCGCGTTGTAAAGAGTCGAGATCCGTGTTGCTAGAAACTTGATTCATTAACCAAGAAGAAGGTTAGTTGTACCACCTGCTAATCTTCTGCCTTTAGGATCAAATCTACCTGAAGGTGTGTCTAGAAAATCAGGAGCCCTGCCTCTCGGCTCAGATACACCTACAAGAGAGTCTAAACCTCCACCACCTTGTGGCATGTCAGTGCCTTTATCTTGTTTCGTAGGCTGTGGATCAGGATCTTTTGTTTCTCGTGGTTCGAATATTTTTAAAAAACCTTTTTTATCTTCTTCACCAAACTGTTTCCATTTTTCTAATGCGTCTGGTCTTATGTTGCCTTGCCTATCAACATATTTTGCATAAGGTGTCGGATTACCAAAAAAATCTTTTTGAAAAAAATTACCTTGTGTTGAAAAAGCTACCTGATCTAAATATTGTGCTAATTCATTGGCAGCACCAAACTCTTTGTCATATTGTTCTCTAAAAAAATCTTTAGGTGATAATTCTGATTCAACTATCTTTTCTTCAAGTTCCGGGGCTATTCGATACTTGCCCTCATCCTCTAGGGTTAGGATTCCTTGATTCTCTAATGTTTGTAGTGCTTTTTTATTTCTATCAGCAATGGCTGCTCTTACAGCGATTCCTGCGGGAGGGAAAATAGCTCCTGCTCCAAGAGTCACTAAGCCCTCTTCTGATGGCACAGGGAATAAACCTGCAAATTTACTATCGCCTACGAGAGGAGATGTTTTAGTAATAAAATCATAATTTCCCACATCAGCAGGTAATAAATTACCTCTTAGTAGTGCTCTATAAGCACCTGCAGGATTATTTGGATCTAACAAATAGTTAAACTGTGGATTAACTCCACCCATTCCTACTTGTCTAGTGAAAAATCCTGAGGGTTCTATACCATTTGTCATTATCACAAAATATATAAATGTAGAACAGTTTCAAGTATAAATGTTTGTGTAAAACAGCGTCTACAGGTAAATATAAATTAATCTGGCTATATCTGGTCCTCCCCCTCTGGGCTCTTGGTTCTAGGACCCAGAGCTAGGGTACCTTGTCGTAGTTTGTCGGGGTTTGCGTCTGGGTGGTCCAGAGCTGCCTCGTCTGGTCGAGTGCCAGGTTCTTCTGGTCTAATGTTGGATCTTAATTTTGCAGATTGCGACAAGAACCAGGAGCTGTTGCAACAGCTCCTAGATAAATAAAATAATTAATAATCTTCTGGCTCGATAGTTTCGCCTAACTCGGACATAAGTTCTCGATACCCGGAACTATCACCAAATATCTCTGGGCGGTATTGTGATCTCAAATCATCTTCACATTTATCACAACACCAACCGCATGAGATACCCATGCTATCGGTTAATTCATAACGATCATAATCCTCATCAGATAAACAAGGATTGTCCTGATCGTGAGCCATCTTGCACTCACTAGGTTGTCTATAATTGAACATGTTATTTTCTCCTTAAAAAGATTTTATTAAATATTTTTATGGAAGTAAAGGGACAGGGAGCAGACGAAGCTGCTCCCAAGGAGAATTAATTATTTATTTTTTCTTTTTTTTCTTTTTCTTCAACTTCTTCAATTTTAGATTTAACCATAGTTTCAACCTTCTTGTACAGTTCCCAATCTTCTTTGGTGTTAGATATCTTACCTAGCTGTACATACCAATGAGTCCAAGCCCTCTTGAACTCTTTAGCGTCATACTCATAGCCTCCCCATTCTTTCATTAATTATTCCTCCTTACTTCCTGATAACATTCCCAGACTTTCTTCTGGGTTAGTCCAGATTGTTGATTAGCTTTTGTTATCCTCTTGATCCATGCACCACGAGTCTTAAAACCTGAGTTGCAGGAATATCCAATAAACATTTTAAAATTAATCTTAGATTTACTTCCAGACACTAGTTTATAAAAGTTATGTCTGAATTCTAATTCTTCGATTGTGTCCTTATGGATAACAGGAACTTCAAGAACACAAAGCAAGATACCAAGATTAAAATCGTTTTGTCCTTCTCCTAGTAGCTTCGATGCTTTGGTGTTTTTGACATTTCGCCAATGTGTTGTTAATGGCATTTTAATTACCTCCTAATATTAAAATAGAAAGAACCAGGAGACAGAGCCTGAACCCTGAAACCTGGCTCTTGGGTTTTGGACTACGCAACTCGAAGCGCCTTACTATGAGCATCTACAATTAATTTGCATTTCTCATTAACTTCGTTTGGAGTAAATCCCATAATCATAGTATCGAGAAGCAGGACACGATTTTTTTTAGTTTCGCCATACTCAATATTATGAATTATCAAATTAACATCAGATCCGTCTGGGTAATCAGTAAAATTAAAAGTATATAAAAACTCAATATCACCGTGCTCTTGGGTGGTTAGTTCGTAGGTGTTTCTGCCGTCACGATATAGATCGCAGCTGTCTTTCTGATTTAATAATCTAGTTATAAAATCTTTAGTGTTCTTACTGTGCGTCAGGTTAGATATCAAGTCATAACCCCTATGAGATAAATAACCGTCATAATGGCTATAAATCCAGATGCAGGTCTCACCATAATTAATATTAATGTTTGCTCTTGTACTCATTTTTTTATTTTCTCCGTTTCTAGTTGGGAGTTTATAGGAACTTTAAAAAATTATCTAGTTTTAAAAAATCTTTTTTATTAAATTCCAGATGCAGGATGCAGGGTTCAAGGTAAAAACCATGTTTTAAAATCTCTTTACCCCTGTTTCCCTCGTATAGTTTAAAGCATCTCGCTTCAAGGCTCTCGACTATATAAAAATTTCTTGGACTATTACAAAAATGTTTATAATTCCATGCTATTTGTAATGGTGAGATATTTACTTTTTTCATTTTAGTACATTTAAATTCAAGCCAAAAAGTAGAGCCGTTATCGTAAAAGCCGTAAATATCAGGCACTCCCATTTTTAAATACATTTCTATTGGAGTGTAAGAACAGGATAAATTTTTTAAGATTTTCTTTTTAAATTTATTTTCAGGTTTCACTAGGGCTATAATAACCCTAGTGAGAATTAATCAAGATTTAATTTAAATTAGGATCAGGTAAAGTAATTGTTTCTGTCCAATAATTAAAATCATCAATCATCATATCTAAAGACACTCTGACATTTTCTTTTATTTCTAAGACTGCTCGTATTAATCCTTTATCATCTAACATAGAATGAAATAAAATTGGTGTTTTCTGATTATTAGGTAAGTCATCAATCATTGGTTGAAATAACCTACGATTAAATCGTAATACATTCGCTTTTCTGTTTAAAATGGATAAAGGCTCTTTACGAACTATTAAAACATCTACTGTTTTATCCATTTTTGCATAACTCCAAACATTCTTTTAAAGAATATTTATTTTCTTTAAAAGATAAATCACGCTCTATTTTTAAGCCAAATGGTAATTTTAAATCCTCTAATTGATGAACTGCTGTATAACCCATCTCAGGAAAGCCAAGATCAGCAACACCAAAGCCTATCCTAGTTTCAGGATCGTATTCTGAAAAATACCAAGTACCCAAACCTGCTGGATTAAAAAGTTTAATTACTGCTTTATGTCCTAAGTCCTTGTCAGGATTAGCCTGTGAGGCTTTGTGATTTTTTACAAGTTGTTCTTCTTGTTTTTTTGTCATTAGTTCCATAACAATTAACTCCATTTCTATTATAAAATTATCCTAACAAATCCTACATGGCAACATTAAAATTGCCATGAGAGATACCTTAAAATGGATTTTTTTTATTAATTAAATCGGTCAGATTTTAATTTTGATAGTTTTTGATAATGATTAACTAAATTCTCAATGAAATATGGTCGTCTAACTTTAAACAAAAATAAAGTCTTACTAATAGAATAAGAATATTTTTTTTGTTGATTTGGATATGTACCATTTAAAAGTTTTTCGTGGGTTTTTAATAATTGTATTAGAATAGCTTTTAATTGATCGTATTTATTTTTATCTTTAAATTTTAATTCCAGATAAGCAATTTTATATTCAGGATTATATTTATTAGTAAAATAAATTAATCTTTTTATAATTGGATTATAATTACTAGCAAATATCTCGTCTATGCCACCTTCTCCATTATCAAAGGTAAATGGGTATGTTTCATCTCGACTATGGGCTTTCATAATATCAGCAATTTGTTTTTCTTTAGCCTCATTATAACCTGCCATGCTATCTAAAGAAGTTTTAAGATGTAATTGTTCTGAAAGATAAATATCTTTAAATTGACATTCCTGTCTTGCGTCTATCTGCTCTTCCGTTTCTTGTTCCTCTTCATAATCATCATCATCTTCATCATCTTCATCATCAGGTTCAGGATCATCATCTTGCTCTTCATCAACATCTTGGTCGGTATCATCATGCTCTTCACCCTCCTCTTGCTCAGGCTTTGTGTAATCTACAACTTCAACATTATCACTCGCTTCAGCAATATTTTTAATTTTTTGAAGTTTGTCATCAGGTTGTTTACCCTCTAACTTATCAATCAAAGCACTAATACATTTATTCGTTTCAATAAGTTCTTT
>VTLG01014390.1_pt1 | contig 57163 bp, 70 predicted proteins | sample 4694571 | NCBI WGS metagenome assembly VTLG01 (sample SAMN12604809, study PRJNA352737) | marine metagenome | biome: ENVO:00000447; feature: ENVO:00000209|ENVO:00000569|ENVO:01000036; material: ENVO:00002151; isolation source: viral sequences binned using virsorter ... | reverse complement strand
CTGAACGTAATCCTTTTGTTATTTGTTCGTCATCGGAACGTACTCGAAGGTACAAACCCTTATCAATATCGTATCTTGCGTCACTGATTTGTATCTTATTGTTGTTCTCTGGTTTATGGTCAGTATGACCTCGGTCAACCTTTAACCATTCTGGTAAGGCTGCCATATGTGCAGTGGGGTCTATTAAATAACGTTCGCCAGAGAGTCCTCTCAAGCGCGTGTCATTTTCTGTAGCTAAAATCCAGACCCAATCGTCTCCACCGTATAGGTGTAGGACACTTCCATCTCCTTTTCCAGCTTTTGCTTTTTTAGCTCTTCCTCGCTTATCCTTAACCATACCGGTTACGGCTGAAGCAAGTTCGTCACACGAATAATTGTTCTGTGACTTCATTTTACGCATCCACGCTGGCATTTTGCCAGTATTACATCTGCGTGTAACTGGATTGGATATTTCTTCTACCATTATTTAAAGTATCCCATTACTAATATGTAGAACGCCTTTATCTACTCCCTACTAATATATCTTTTACTAGATAGGTTTTAGTGTTAGGCTCTACTTTTGGTATGCTTTTTACCAGTATCTCCTCTTCTTTAGGAGATTCTTCTGTTTTTTCCTCTTTTTTAGGAATTTCTTCTACTTCTACGTTCTTTTCACGTATTTTCTCTAATCTTGTTTGTTTTTTAGTCATATTATCCTCTTTATGCGTCCGGAGTCTCGTGAGCATATGTATAATAATATGTCCCTTTAGCGGCTGCCCCTTCGCCGGATTCACACCCTACTCCAATGTTTCCTTCTGCACGCAATCCCGGTTCTGGGAAATCAATTACAACTGCTTCTGATGTATATATAGTATCTAATGCAGGAACTAGAAATGTCGGTGGTGGTCTGCGATTTAGAATTCCAGGCACCTGTCTATTAATTGTATCTTCTAGAAATATTTTAAATAAAGTTCCGTTAATATCATCCATTCTAAACGTAGTTGCGGCAGTTCCCGCATTCGTCACTATTATTTTCTTGATAAATATAGTAGTATTGTCTACATTCTCTAATGACCCATCTGATTGTCTGATATTTCTAGCCCCCATCGGAAACCCAAGGCCCGTGTCTTGGTCACTTGCGGTAGCGAAGTGAGCCATACCCTCCCCTATATATCCAGCTCTAGGTCTAACTAAAGATGGCATCTATAATTGCCTCGCAACAATAGACATATGTATACCGGACGCAACACTAGATACAGCCTTTAAATTTCCGTGAAAAAATAATCCGGGTTCTGGGAAATCTATTATCTCAGCTTTAGTTGTAAATGCACTAGATAATCCTGCTACAGAATTCTCTCCTAAATCTACCTGATGTAGGAACTGACCATAAATTAATATATCGTCAGAGCCACCCGTACCATCATCATATAAATAAAATATATTATCGCTGGCACTTGTATTAGTTAGAATTAGCTTTAGAATATATCCGCCACCGGTATATGAGGCGGTAGCCCCAGTATCATCTCTTCCATACGGTAAAGCTGCCTGTTGAGAATTAGTCACTGCTAGATAGCCAGTGATTAAATCGCCTGCGCTGTTTGCTTTATTCCTAGTTAAGGTTGGCATTATCCGCCTCGTCTAGCCCAAATAGCCTTTTCTTGTTTCTGTGCTGCTGCTTTGCTGTTGTGAGTTCCGAGTTTTCTTTTTCCACTTTTAGTGAATAAAACCCATTTACTTCCTACTTTTTTAATCATTTTTTATTAGTTTCCTTTCTTGCTTGCTCAATCTGACTGTTCTGTTGAGCAGTCCATAGCTCTAAAGTCTTATAAATAATAACTAGAGCTGGAGAGCCTACAATTAACAGGACAGATTTATAAGCTTCTATGTCAGTTACTATTGCCTTGTCATTAAAGGCCTGAACTATTAAAATACCCGCGAGGGCTACCCAAGCCATAACTACAGGGGCGCATACTAACGCCATCATAAAGTTTATAAATTTGTCTGATTCCATTATTATTCCTCTATAGCCTCTTTCATTTCAGGTATTTCCGGTTCGGGCATTCTTTCCTTTTTCGGAACTTCCTTTTTATTTTCTACTTTCTTAGGAGCTTCCTTCCTAGGTTTTTCCTTTTTAGGGGTTTCCTTTTTAGGAGTTCCTATTATAGTTTCTATACCATTCTTTGTAATTATTCCCATTATGCATCTCCATATCTTTTTGTTTCTTCAACCGTTACCGGTTCAGTATATTCTATCTTATTCCAAATACACTCGTCCTCGTCATTGCACCATTCAATCCATATACTTATAGTATAATTACCAGCATCAACTACGTCTTCCATCCAATAATACTCAGCGGAGGTGCCGTTGATGGTATAATTTGTAAATTCCCATTCATCGTATAAATCTCCTGTACTATTGTATACTTCAGCGCGTATTGTTGCGTTGATTGTTGCTCCACAATTTATATCTGCATCGAAATCAATTGTTAATGTATCTGTCATATTATTATCATTTGAGTCATATGCATAAAATGCTGTGTCCCAGAAATAAGGTTGCGGTTCACATTCTTCTGGTTCTTCTTCATATTCACAAGAACCGTCGTCTCTGGTTGCATCTTCGTTGTAATTAGTTGCTTCTTCATCCGTGCATCCATATATATCTTCTTCCTCGAACTCACAACTTCCGTCGTCATTCGTTGCCCTTGAATCAAAGTTAGATGCAGTACTATTAGTACATCCATAGATTACAGGTGGTGGAAAGTGACAACTTCCATTGTCATATGTTGCGTGTGGGTCATAATTAATTGCAGTTACCTGCATACAACCCGGAACTGTAACTGGTCCCGGAATAGGATTTTCTTCCTCTCCGAAAAGACCGAACCATTCCATTTGCATTCCTCCACCGCCCCCTAGGACGGCTACCATTAAAACTGCTAAAACTTTTGACCAAATAGGGTGCTTCGATACTTTATCGATGCCTTTGCCTAGTGTTTCTAGTGCTCCTTCGTCATTTGTCATTTTAGTGTCTCTGTTATGTTATTTTGTCTATGCGCTAGCTGTAAACATTTCTAAATCTACTGCTGCACTGTTTGCGGCAGCTACTATTGCTGTCATAGCATCTATATCTACTCCAGCGCTATCAATCAAATCGTCAAATCCTTCACTTCTACTTGAAATGAAGACGTGACTTGCGCCTGGGTCTAGCCTAACGCAAATATCTGCTGAACCGCCGCCAGTCATTCTAAGAGTACAGTAATTGGTGTCATCCTTATTTGTAATTCTCAAATATCGAACATCACCATATACAAAAGTTCCTTCAGATATTGCTGAAGCGTGTGACTCCCATATAGTTGCTCCGCCCGTTGGAATGTTTACGATTCTCTTGTTGACTGTCGCTATGCTTGCTATAGATACTGAGTTTGTACCGCCCTGGTCTTTTCCATTCAGCGATACAGATTCAGTAATCTTTACTGTTAAGGTACTAGCTGTTATTGTTGTTGTCATTAGTGATTCCTCCTTGTTCTATTTTGTCTATGCTGTTTCTGCTACGAATATTTCTAAGTCACAGGTGCTTGCTGCCGCATCTGCTCTGATTTCTACTAAATCGTTCAATGATACTGTTAATGTACCATTATCGACCGCATCAGCTGTCGCTCTTACTCCACCCGCCAGGTCACACCCATATATAAATGAGCATCCTTTATCTATCATAAATGCGCTTTCATCATTGTCTTGATTTTTAAATATCAAAATAACGTGATTTGTGTCATCTAAATTGGTAATTCTCATATATACCACTTTATCTTCGTCATATCGTCCTGGTGCAACATCTGTAGTGTGAAATTTAGCGATTTCCACTTCTGTGGTGGTGACTGTAACTATTCTTCTATCAATTCTCGCTATACTCGGAATAGTTAATGTATTTTCTGAACCTTGGTCTGAGCCGTTAAGCGATACTGATTCGGTTAGTTTTACTGTTAATGTAGCTGCTGTTAATGTACTTGCCATAATTATTTCCTCCTTTTAATATTCTTTTTGGTTTTTTTCCTTTTAGGTCGTCCAACCTTTTTTCCATATGTGCCCTTTCCTCTTGGCATTATTGTTCCTCCTCTCTGGACCTCTGGTCTGAAGAATCATCATTGCTTTCATCTGCCTTAGCATCGGCTCCTTCTCCTTCCCCTGGTGGTCTACCGGGATTATTTCCAAATGGATTCATCTTCGGTGCTGCTACATCTCTGTAGAATTTGTCACCTTTATCGACAATTGCGAATTCCTCTAGAAGTTTATCTAAAGAAACCACATTCTTTTCCCATAATTTTAACCAGATATCTGGCTCATAGTACTTTTTGAATACTAATTTAACAGGTTTATCTGTAATATCAGGGAATATCTGCGTTTCAAAGAAACGTCCTACCGCTCTGCGGTATCTTTCTATTTGTCTTTCTGCTCTTATCTCTTGTCTTGCTATAATGGATTTATTCGCTCCTGTTTGCTCTACTAATCCTATAGCAAAGAGATAATTCATCAGTAATGCTGAAACACAAGGCTCTATGTGTTGCATAATGGACAGTAAACGACTATCGCTACTGCCTCCTCCCTGGACCCCCATATATCCAACTTCGTGGTGATTATCTATAGCTATTACTCCGCGAGTAGCGGTCGCTATCTTATCGTAAGCTTTTGTTAATCCCTCAAGAGCTGATTGTTTATCTGCATCTGTATCTAATCCACTTAAATCGGCTTTGATTACTTTTAGATTAGAGGCATTATGTTTAACTGATGCAAGGACATCTCTGTTAATGTCCTTTAATGCCTTTATAACGTGAAAAGAAGACTTACCGAATGGTATACCGTATGGAGACCGTGGGTCTCTCTTAATACGACATAGAGCCAGTTGAGCATCTCTATAATCCTCTGAACTGCTTATTCTCCAGGTTTTCATATTGACCATAAATTTAGGGTCAGATTCAACCGTCACCTGTAAAAAGCGGTTATCTTCTCTCTCTGCTGTGTTGCTGGTTGCGCCAGCTTTGGCGGGAGCTTCTAAGTCATTAAGTCTAAGTAGGCGTCCGTTCATTGCTTTGACTTGGGCTAGTTCGCCATCTACCCAATATTTTTTCAAAGCTCCGGTACCTTCTCTTATAACATTGAGGCCCATAAGTTCGACCTCATCATAAGATAGTGGGTCAACTTCCTCAAAGAAGCGTTCAACATCCTCAGAACCTTCTCCAACAAAATAATAGTCAGTGAAAAGTTCTCCTACGAGATAATCTACTAGGAAAGAAAACCATTCGTTTTCCTCATATTCTAATAGATAATGGTCGTAAAAGACGGGGACTTCCTTGCCACGATAATCACCAGTAGTGGTGTCGTAGACATCAAAGGTCTCTGAGCTGTCGGACAGTGGCGTGTCGGCTGTTTTAAACCAGCCGCCAAAAAAAGGTTTTTTTTCTTCGAACATCTTTAGAAGCTCCCATTTAAGTAATGTGGAACAGAGAACCATCTTCGTCATATAAAACGTCGCTCTCGTATTCCTTTATATCTCTATCTACCCAAATTAGCTCTCCAGGTAGTCCAACATAGGTAACTGAGTACCCATATTTCTTTGCATATGTAGCTAAAGCCCAATGACTCTCTCCGAAGTACTCAAATCCTTTAATAATTCTATGTAATGTCCCCAAAGGGATATTTAGCTCATTTTCCAAGGTTCTATAGCTCTGATGCTTCCCTTGGTTCCTATATACCCAATTTAAGATGGATATACAGTCATTTTGTAGGTTTCCCGTCATCTTATCACCATTTCACGGGCAGCGAATCCAAGAAATGGCTTTGTTGCTTCTTTAGAAAAATGAAGCATTGCTAATGCCATAGCATCTAGTAAATCTATAGTCCCTCCTACGGGCTCTTTAAATTTAAGGTAATTCGCGGTACCTGTTACTTTCTGGACTACTACACCGTTATGCTCTAGCATAAATTTAGTCCAAAATGGCTCAAGTTTAGGTACTTTGAGCCTTCCATCCATTATCATCGTCCTATAATTCTGCAACATCTCGTGCTTATAGGGTCCTGTCATCCATACGCCTAATACTTCCTTCTTTGCTGCTGTTTCGTTGGAATATATCCTATTTGAGGGTATTCTACTGGGTTCCTTGGTCAAATCGGCTGTTATTTGGATGCCAGCGGCAGTTGCATCGGGATATATCCTGGTAATCTGCCCATTATAGTCTCTATATATCTCTTTTATACGTTTTATTATAGGGTCATAGTCCCTACTACCCTTTTCTGGGGGCACAGGAGAGATTTCTTCCCAAAAAACGAGCCTTGCGCTACTCATTTGTACTTCGAATACGCATATTTGAGTAGGATTTAACAATAAACCGTAGTCAATACCCATAATATATTCTCTTCCTCCTTCTGGATTTAGGTTTAAAGGCCAAGTGTCTTCGCCGCAGGCGTCCAAAAAGAGTTTAGGGAAGAATTTCCCTGCTGATTTAGGGAATTCTCCCATATTTTCTGCAACGAAATCATCGTTTAACATACAGCATTTATTGCATTTCCAGCCATCTATCTCCGCATCTTCAGTTAAAGAGTGAGGAGCACACATCCCTTTCTGTAATACCCACTGGCAAGGGATATTCAGGCGCCTAAACCGGTTTTTTATGTAACTTCTGGTTATTGCGCCTTCATCGATGGCTTCCCAGACGTTGATATGATGTGTGCCGTATTCATCTGGAGACTTTAAATAGCTCTCCCATTCTAATTCTAACTCTGGATTTGCAATCGATTTGGGGGTTCCTACCATTATCATCTTCTTTTCTGAGTATGCATCGGCCATCATATCATCAATGACCGTGGTACGAACTTCTTTGGTAACCAATTCTATTTCATCAACGATGAAAAGAGACCCCTTATTCCCACGTTTGCTGTCAGCCTTCTGCGACTGTGCTAGATTAGATGCTACGACCTCTGATTCATTCTTAGAGAATCTGATATATTCCTTACCGTATGTGCCTCTTTTATGCATTGGCGCATTGGGTTGAACATATTCCTGCATTAAATAGTCACATCTCTTAAGAGCCTTCCAAATATCTTCCATAATGAACAGTTGAGCCTGTGTAGGAGCAAATATTACTGCTCTAGTAGACTCATCTTTACACATCTTCCAGAGTACATACGCACTCAAGACAGCGCTCTTTCCAATCTTCCTTGGTTCTATAAATAAATTTACACTATGTTCTTCGAACGTACGTGCAGCCGATGACTGCCAAGGTGCAGGATACATCGGCTTTCTGTTATCCAGACGTACATATGCGACGCAAAATAGGTCGAAATCTTTTAAAATCTGTCGATGTAAATCTTTATCTGATGTTGCAGATTCAGCAACCTTAATGAATCGATTAAAAATCTCAAAATTATGATTGAATCTAATATCAGTTGCCGATTCTTCTTCTAATGCCTTTTTTGCGTCAATAATGACCTGGCTAAGATTGAACATTAATCTTATTCTTTTTCTAGTACGATGTCTTTCACCATTTTACCAACAGTGCCCTTCGCTTTCTTCTCAGTATGGTCGAATGAAGCTAGAATGACCTTCTTTAGTACATCATTCTTAACTCTTTTCTTTGTCTCTTCTTCCATCTTGTCGAAAGTTGCCCCTAAGTGTTTCTTTAGAATGTCTTCAATCTCTTCACTGTGTTTATTTGTGAACTTAGCTATATACATTCTAATTGGGTCTCTAACCGATGGAACCTTCCAGTAAATATATGCACCTAGTCCTAAAGCTATAGCTCCAATAGCTACTACTTCTATTCCTAGACCATCTGTAAGTCCATCTAGCATTCCGCCGTCCAATGTTTGGTTTGTAGTGTCATTTGTAGTTGTATTATTCATTTTCTTCTACCTCAATATCAATTACTTCAGGTTGCTTCTTCCATTCGACTTTCAAGTCTCCTTTCTCTCCCCGAAGTTCCATTAATAGGTCTTTTGCAGCACCTACGCTGTCTTCAATAACAGATTTCTCCTTAGCACGTGACATATAATTGAGGACATATTCATTCATCTTCCTCATACGTTCGTTGGTCGTCTCATAGTTAATAAGTTCGTCGATGTTCTTGTCGTAAGACCACGCGTCGAACTTTTCTATTTGCATAAGCATAGCGGCGACTCTACTAGTCTCTATAATGTTTAAGGAAAGAGCCGGGTCCTGGTCTAATTCACATAGATAGAACTTATATCTCTCGTAATCTTCTGGGTTTTCCTTAATTTTAGAAATTAATGCTAGCGGATTATCCGTAGTTAAGGCATTTACAGCCTTATATTTCTTTAAACCGTGGTGTTCCTGCATATTGGTACCATTTACCTATTTGGAACTATTTAAGATTAACGCTCGATTCCTTAGCTATAAAAAATAGAATTGAAAATTTTTACTCTCGTCTGAACTGACTAAGCGGACGTGAATGTTATATAGGACTGCACCGATATAATCTAATTAGTATTTATACTTTAAATATACCATCGGGGCGGGTTTATCGTCGACAAAATGCTAAAAATCGGGGGCGGGGGGGATAAATGACTATATTCTATCGTCGATAAAAAGTAGCTATATCGTTACTATAGGCTGTGGATTCACTCTAAAAATGAGAGTAAGCAGAGCAGGAAATCGCCCTATATCGTCGGTATAGCTAGAGGTCGGGGTTCTATCGTCGGTCTCGACGATGTATCGTCGGTGCTATCGTCGGTGGGGTTTCTCATTTTAGTATTTAAGTTATCTCGAAGTTTATATACTATCATTTATCTAAGAAGTAGCCTGTTTTTTCTCATTGAGTGAATTTATTAACGATAGAGTGACTTTCTCGTTTTATATACTATCTTCTTTATTTTTGTGGTTTCATTTGTAAACTATCCTCTATCGTACCGTTAATCATAGCTTTCTATCCTCTATTAATACAATAGTTAAATAGTAGTAATACAATACTCAAAATGCCGAAAGGCGACGAGGAACAATGACTAAAGACAATAGAACAGAAGAACTAAGCACAGCAGACCTAAAAGAGGCTCTCTTACTATTAGAGGGTAAAGTAATACAAGAACGCATAACCAGACGAGAAGAAGACGAAAATTTAAACCTAAGAATAGAACAGGTTCTATCGGGTTTAATTCGTCGTATTGTGGCTTTGGAAAGTGAAGGACTAAACGCCATCAGAAAAAGGGACGTATACCACGCTAGAAGTTGCGATTGTAACAACTGCACAAGACAAAGAAAATTAGCATATATGGAGGTGAACAAATGAATAAAGAAACAGATAAGAAAATAAGCAAAGCTCGAAAAATAGACAGGGTTTTAAGGGGGATTTGCTCGTGTGGTTTAAAGCCCTGTATACCTAGATTACATAAGGAGAGAGGGGGCGAATAAATTAATTAATTTATGCAATGTCATACATTCGGAATGACGTAAAAAAAGGAGATAAAAAAATGTTAACAAGAAAACACTTTAAGGCAATAGCTCAGATAATGAAAAAACTAGACTGCGAGGGTGTGTTTACTCATAAAAATATGATGATAGAACTTCAAGCATATTTTAGAGATGAAAACCCACACTTTAACCTAGCCAAATTTAAAGAAGCTTGTATTTGTTCTTGCGGTGATTGTAACCGTAATCACGAAATCCTGCCAATGAAAGGGCTAGAATCTGAGTACTAGATAAATCCGTCTACTATGAGAGGGTGCGGGAGAAACTAAAACCGACACCCTCCATAGAGATAAAGGAGGTGATAAATTGAGATGCAAAATACACGACTCTATAATGTATGTTGAACTTGGTGACACAGTCGGCAAGTTAACAGGTAATTACATTTGTTATGAATGTAATCCTGAAAGGACATACCAAAGAGGCAAAAAAACAGAAGAGCCATAGTGCTCTAATTATTCCTCGTCCGCCCCCACTATGGGTAGTGGGGGTTGGGGCTCATAGAATACCGCTATTGATACCTTATAGCGGTGTATGTATACGTTTTAATATACCAGTGATATCTCCGCCTGAGTATGCCACGCCCTAAGATTTTATCCATAACACACGCACACGCACCCGCTGAACTTCTCAAATGGATTGGAGTTTGGTGGTATATCTTTTATCCTTATTATTTTATCCGTAGGGGTATGTACCACCCACGAGGCTAAAATCTAAATCGATTTCTCGTCTTGCTGTCCCACCAACCCACACGAACCATTTTGAGAGGGGTTCGAGGATACGAACGGGTACCCAGAAAACCAAGGCATACGAACCATTCGAATTTTTTTTCAGGTATGATAATAATCAATTATTGAGTATACAGAAAACACCTAGCGGGATTGTTTTTTGCTCTAGAGAATTAGACCTTTAGAGGAGAGGCACTTCAGATAATATATATACCTCGTGTAACTATCTCTTTCTTAATGTTCTCTATCATAGAAGCATTCGCAGGAATCGGAGCGACAATTTTCGCTTTTCTCGGGTTCACTGTGAGCAATGGTTCTGAGGATACAGTCCTCAGAAGTGGTAAAGTCTCAGATACTCCGGCAGTATCTGAAGTGACTTCTTCAGTTGTAGTAACTGAAGAATTAACAAAAGAACAACTAAAGTATAATGACTTATTTCTAACTTTAGTTAATACTTTGAAAGTCGAGACGTATAATTTTGATACGTTGATAACCGCTTTAGTTAAAGTCAGAGAAGGTTATTCAATAAGACAACTTTCAGGTATTCCACAAATCGGTGTTGGCTTCGTTAGTGGTTGTGTTCGTGACTGGTCTGCTAAGATTGGTAAAGCTAAACTAGTCGAATATGCAAACGAACTGTACTCTTTAGACAGTAAGTTTATGCTAGGGGTAGCTAGTGAGTTTATCCCACATCAGACAAAAGCACAGAAAGAATGGTCAATGTCTTATCTGAACCCTAAGAACATAACTCAAGAATTAGACTATACAATGTCTAAGACAGAAAACGAAATGATGCACGAATACTTACAGAGTGATTATGAAGAAGCTGTAAGACGTGGTGATTTCGATGAGCCAGAAAGGACTGAATACGGACTGCCCCCTTCGGGGGGTGGTACCTCAACCTATGACTTAGGAGTTTTAAGTCCTAACGGTACGGTTAAAGGCGGTTTAACACCAAGAGACCAAGCAATAGTTTATGGTGGTATGAGTCCTCAAGAATACGACGAATGGGATTTAGACCAAAGAGATGACCCCCCTGCAAAAGGGGGCAACTCTCAACTAATCCATACTAACCTATGGGACTTTCAAGACGGCAGTCCCTTAAATAACGTAAAGGGGGGTGATTAAATGAATAAACACACAATAATGCATATGCTTAGTTTCATACCTCAGGAACAATGGAGAGATGTTATGAACAAATCGCACATTCGTTCAGGTTATAGAGAAGTAGAAGATGAGAAACTTATAGCATATGAGGTCGATGTGGACAGTGTCAAACAGCTATACAAAGAATTATGTGAATGGTATGGTGAACCATATATGATAGACCCCCCTTAGTTCGTACCAAGTTCGTACTAGGTTCGTCTCCCGTTCGCGGGGGGCGATACCTAGCGAACGCCTTATTTTTTTTTCTTAATTACTTTTATCCGTAGCGTTCGTACACGCACACGCACACGCACCCACCGTTCGTACGAACTATAGATTTTTTATCCGTTCGTGCGAACACGCACGTACGAGGGGTTCGTACGAACATAGACGAACATCACAGCGTTCGGGCGAACGTTCGTGTGGATAGACGTTCGTACGTACGTCAAAACACAAATAATAAAGAAAAGAACCTTAAACGTTCGTACCACGTCAAAGAACGTTCGTACGAACATCTATGAACATTAAGAGGGGGGTCTTAGACGTTCGTCTATGTTCTTCCGTTCGTACGTACAATTAGTCGGGACGTTCGTGTTCTATAAGAACATCTAAGAACATATATGTTAATAGAACATATATGTACGTATATAGAACATATATGTATTATAAACAATACATATAAGTTTTATTTACAAACGTTCGTATGAATCCCCCCTCTATATACATATGTATATAGAAAGAACATATATGTATTGTTTTAATACATATATGTATTATTTGTAAACGTTCGTTTCATCAACGTTCGTATTTACCTTCATAAAGAAGGGAAATACAAATGTTCATATGTATAGTATACTAAAATATACATATTTTAGAACACCGCTTTTTAATCAAGAATAATACTAAAGGTAAGTAAATACCTTCAGATAAGGAGTTTTAGCCTTTAATCGCCGTTTAAAGGGGGTTTATAGCGGTATATACGAATGCCGTTCGTTCCAAAGTTGGAGAGCCAGAAACTTTCTTTTTATTTTTAATTTTTCTTTTCTTAATTTATTGATACTCCTCTTTTCCTACATCTTTGATGTATGGAAAAGAAGGAGGTATCATAAATGTTAAGAAAAAAGACAGAAAAATTAAGAGCAAGTGAACTTTTGGCAAGAGCCAAAAGTTTGAGAGATGGGAAAGCCGTTCGTGGCGATTCACCGTCTTACCTAGTAAAGACCAACGGTCTCCCTTCCATCGTCTATGGAAAGAGAGAGGAGTGGTAAGGTCATATAATATATCTCACCGTAGGTGAGAGATATATTATATGAAAAACTTGGTGGATTCAATGGAATTGGAAGCGAACTGTTTAAAAATATTCTTGAATATTTTTATTCATATCTTAATCCTTTTTTGTTGTATTCACCTTGTGAAAACAAAAAAGGAGTAAAGATATGACAAATAAAACATCTTCAGAAACAGCAAGAGAAGAGGAATTATCGAAGATAATTTCTCCGAAGAAAGACAGAGTAGCTTTAGACGGTAGTCTATACAGTTTTCACTCTGTAAGACCGTTCGTTCATTCAGAATGGTATCAGAACAGATATGATTTATCTCATAAGGAGATAAATCAATGGAGAACAGCTTGGAGAGAATATCTCCAAGAGAGATTCCCAGAATACTTTGAGAATCTTGAAGTTTATACTCCAGAAGAGTATAAAACTTCAATGAGGAACGAACCGTTCCATCTTCAGCATATCAGAATGTCTACTTCTGATAAGGAGATTTATCCTCTCGAAGTTCGTCAGAAATCTGAGCCAATAGCTCATATCTCCATAGGAGAAGATGAGCTATTAAGAGCTATCCGACGAGGAGACAATCAAGGCATCGAAGATGCCTTCAACGAGAGGTTTTCGTTTTAGATTTCTTTTTCTAAAGTTCTAAAAACTTTGAACAGAGTGAAAAGTTTTGAAGAACTTTGAAAAATACAAAGAGGAAATATGTCAAAGAGTCAGAAACCAACAAAGACTTACCCTAAAATTGGGTCTAGTCTTAGCGACTTCCAACTATCTTTAGTAGTTGGAAAGAAAATCCAGACGACCTACAAGAATCAAGCTTCCTCTTACTTGTCTCGAAGAGCAAGTAAGGGAACTGGATTCAGAAACAAGCTCTTCTTAAGAGCTATCGGAAATGGCTTCAGCGTTCTCTCAAGAGAGAACGGTCAAGGACAGTTCGTACTAGGAAACTTTGATGGTAAAATCAAAGTGTACAAGTTCGGAAAATTCGCTGAACTTTCCAAAACGGCTACTCCAGTAGACCCAATTTTGGTTTACCAACCAAAACACTAAGCCTCTTAAGAGGATATATCCTTCGGGATATATCCCTTTCGAGATTTTATTTTTATCAAATTACCGCTAGTCTTTGAGGCACGAACGCCTTACCACCGTTCGCACTGAAGATGGTCTCGACGACTAGCACTTACATTACAGGAGTTAAAATGCACACGAACACGCACACAGAAAACGAGCAAACCTCTCGCATAGGAAGACTACTAGATAGGATAGTAGACTACATTTGTAACGAGGTGGATAAATGACCTGCGACCCACAATGCAGGGTTGGGGATATGAAAATAAAGATAGATACAAGACTAATCCCACGAATTAGGGAACTCGAAAAGGAGAACGAACGCTTACGCAAAGCCCTCGAAGATAGATACCGAGATATAGATTGCTGTGAAATAAGTTCGATTGTGGGTTCTGTACACGGGTGTTATTTCTGCGACGGACAACAGGAATGCTTGGACTATCCGTTCGTGCAAGTAAGTGCGAGAGTGTATAAGGAGTACAAACAATGAGAAGGTGCCATTTATGTGAGGAAATTGAAGTTGATAAGTGGTGTGTAAATAAATCCTGTTATGAATACACGAGGTACGAATAATGACGAAGGATTCAGGTACAGTTGATAGATGGTATATCCGAAATCGAGACCCACGTGAATTATTAGAATCGTCCAACGATGATAGTTTCTGCAAACGAATAGTGGTGTTCGATTTAGACGGCACACTAGCTAATGTAGATGCACGTAGAAAGAAGGCATATGTAGAAGAGACGGATATAGCAAGAATCCTAGACGACAAACCGAAGTGGAAATTCGATTGGAGTATATTTCACGACCCTGAAAATGTGATGAAGGACAAACCTAACGATGTAATTATAGAGATGTGTAGAGCATTATATCTACGAGGCTATCGTATTTACATAACTTCAGGTAGGACTGACAAACTAAAGGACGTAACTAGGGAGTGGTTAGATAAATATAAAGTACCGTATGATAGATTATATATGCGAACGAAGGAAGATAGATACATAAAAGATTCTACACTTAAAGAAAAGTGGCTAAAGGAATTTGAATATCCAGTACAAATGGCAGTCGATGATAGAACAACAGTCGTGAATATGTGGAGAAGGAACGGAATAGAGGTACTCGCACTCGAAGATAGAACAGTAGCAAATTCAACTGATAGATACTGGAAAATTAACGAGAACAGAACACATAAAACTGACGAGTTGATTAAGAGATTTGCTAAACAAGATAAGCTCGATGAGTTGAATGAGGAAGAACTAAAACAGTACAGAAAATACGTGCAGTATCTAGAAAAACAATCAACAGGCAGAAAAAGATTTATACGCTGGTGGAAAAAACTATGAGATGGACAAAATTCCTCTTAATGAGATGTAGATACTGTGATAACTTTGATTGGCGTAATTTTAGTAGCTGGAAAGAAGATAAGTGCGTGTGTGCTAAAATCGAGAGAGCAAAATGGGAAAATTAATTTACATTTCTTAAGTTCTTTTGATTAAAACTCTTAAAGAATTGAAGAGTTTTAATCTAAGAAAAGAACTTAGAAAAACAAAAGGAGAAAAAAATATGTGTGAGATACAATTTGTTATGAGCAAGACTCTAGCGACAGACTCTATGAATAACTTCACGGAGTTACTATCGAAGGGGAGTCAAAGCAATGGCGATGCGACTGGAGTGTTCGGTGAACACTTCACTTGGAAGATAGGTCAAGCCTATGAAGATTTCAAGAAAGGCAAAGTCAAAGACCTGCAAGAACATATGCGTGAGTACGGCACTAATTGGTTAGTCGGTCATAATCGATGGACTACTCAAGGTAGCGAGAAAATCCGAGCCAACAATCACCCATTCGAGAACGCTACTTGTGTAGTTGTTCACAATGGAATGATAAGCAACGATGACAACCTATCACGTACATATGAACTTAAGTATAAAGCAGAAACAGACAGTGCAGTAGTACCTGCATTGATAGAGATGTTCACCAAAAATGGTGAAGAGGAACTATCGGCAATAAAGAAAACAGCGGAACTTCTCGAAGGTTCGTACTCTATCTTTGTGCTGATGAAGGAAACTAAAAATCTATACTACTTCAAGAATGGTAGCACTAGCTTCCAATTTATGAAGATAAAGGACAGAAAGAACCGAATTAGTTTCTACGGTAGTACCTGCAAGAGGTCACTAGAAGAACTAGGTAGTATAAAAACAGATGGAATGTTCGACGCTGACATATATAAAGGAAGGTCGTTCGGAGAACCAGATAGCGGACAGATATATCGTATAGTATATAAAGAAAAAATGGATATATATAAAGAGGAGAACGGGAAGTTTGAAGTGAGAGCAAGAACATATAATAAATGGTCGGATAAAGGTGTTACTGATTGGGGTTACTATGGTGGTGTCAATTATACAAATAAGAAACACGATGCGTACAAAAATGGGGGCAGTAGGTATGAGGAATTAGATGGTGGAATGACTCCTTTAGGTACTCTCGATGGAGTAGTGATAGATGACTTGATGGAAGACTGTATACTTGAGATAGATTATATGGAAAGTCTTAGCGGTGCAGGTTCGTTAGCAACTGAACTTCTAGGTTACGACCTAGTATGGGACGATAACGCTGAAGTAGTTGCACTTCGTGAGGTAAAGAAATCAGTAGGTCATTATCTGATGCAGTATTTAAATGCAACAGAATGGTATGATGATAAAAGTTCAGATGAATGTGCGAACTATTCCATAAGATATGGTGCTATATATAAGATGGAAGCCGATGGTTTTATATACAAATCAGGAGACACTATGGGGGATAACAAATGAGAACATATACACTGTCAAGAGAATTAGGTGATTGGGAATCAGCGTGTGATTATTTAGAAACTCAACTAACTAGAACATCAAACGATGGTAATGGTTTTAGAGCTAGATACACAAGCATAACTGGTTTATTTATGTTAGATAAACCACTATGTGTACGTGCAGATTTAACTAAGCATCTAGGTTGGCACGAAAAACTCGATGGAAGGAAAAGATTCCTACCTGAATCAATTAAGGAAGGAATCAAATTGTGGTATAATAAAGGTACAGGGACACCAATTATACATATGAGAAGTTATACTCCGAGACATCATATATCGATAGGAGAGAGTAACAAACAATCTATAAATGAATCCTTCCCACATAAGATAGATGGAGAAACTTTCTTCTATCACATAGGTAAAGGGTACGGTCACGGTAAATTGTGGAATGCAGTACACGTCGCAAGAGAGACTATAACATCTGTACCTGAAGCTGTATATGAGAGATACCGCCACCACTTTTATGAATACAAAAGGAATATGGAAATGTATCTTGGTAACGGTACATATCAAAGAGGTTATCTCGATTATCAAGAAGAACCACCTGAACACTGGGGTAAGACTTTCAGTAGAGAACACGAATTCGATGACCACGATAGAACATTCGCAGTATTCAAGTGGAAGAATGGTAAGGTCTTTGATGTATATACAAATGCGGAGATTCCTGAAGAGGAATCTAGCTTGAACTATTTCCAATCTATACTAATAGATGAGAAACTTAGTTCATTACATTACTAAAGTTCTTTGATTAAAACTCTTAAAGAATTGAAGAGTTTTAATCTTAAGAAGAACTTTAATAAAGAGTTGAAAAATGGGAATCGGACATACAACTTGGCTGTCTAATAGACAGAAAGCCCTGCAAAATAGTACAGTGTACTATGAATTAGATAGAGGTCACATATGACTGAAGACACTATGTGTCAGAACTGTGATGAATCACAGGCTACCACGATAGAGGATTTCGGAGATGGTGTAATTCGTATATGCGATGAGTGTAACGAGTCTATGCCGTACGATGAATATCTAAATAAACGTGTATCAGATATAGTAGCCGAAGTTCAAGGTTACAATGTGAGTCAGTACACACTAGACAATCACTGTGAAGAGTGTGCTTTCTCGGATGAAATCGGTATCAGTAGTATGATGATACGACTAAGTGATGGTCAAAGAGTACTACCCGAATGCGAAGAGGATGTAGGTAATTGTAGAGAATGCGGACACACAGCACACGTGGACGATTTCACTGACTATAATGATAGGGCGTATTGTATGGAATGTGTACCTCACGTAGGAGATAGATGGGACGATAGCTTTAGAAAGATAGATTGTCTTAACTTCAAGAAATATCCTGTGCGTAACTATGTAGGAATGGAGTTTGAAAGCGAAGGCAAAGATTGTAAGATAAATCATATGATGTACCCTGACTTAACCGATTTATATATTGCCCAAGCTAAGGAAGATGGTTCTCTAACAGACGGCACAGAATATGTATCACATCCACTGAGAGGAGATGACATAAAGGAATGCATAGACCAAATGTGTGAAGCATTAGCAACAGACTACTTTACACTAGGTGATAATGTAGGGTGGCATTTTCATTACGATATGAGTAACATATCAACTAAAAGACAGAAGAATGTATGGAAAGCTATGAGACAGTTTTCAGATTTAATGGACACAAATAGTTCCGACTACAAATATTTCAGTATGATGTTAAGACATTACTCGGAGAATTGGAGTAGGAGTTATAAAGAATGGGCAGGTGAATGGGCAGATAGTGAAAGAGCAACAGCTTACAGTAGGTATAGACCATCAGATAACAATAGGGGAAGTAATCAAGGACGTTATGTATGGTCTAACTTTGAACCACTAAGAAGAGATAGAGATACAATAGAAATTCGTATGTATTCTCCACATAAATATAGAAGAATGTGTACAAATAAACACAGTTGGGACGGAGATATGTATAAACTACTAGCTGAAGATTATTCAAAGTTCATAAGATTCTGGCACGAATTTATACGTAAGTCAGCATACAATCCTAATGGATTGAAATGCTTCAAGAACAATGGGGAGTATCTATCGATAACTGAATTTGCAGGACAATTCAGTAGTGTAACCGAGACTTGGCTAGTGAATAGATACGAGGAGATTAAAGCAAGATATGACTAAAAAAGATAACGAGCTACTCAATAGTTTTCTAAGAACTATTGAAGAAGCGAATAAAGAAGGAGAAGATAAACTACTAGATATAGGTGACATAATGAATACCCGACAGTTCAACAAGTTTAAAACTTTAGAACTTATTATTCATAAACTGTTTTCAGCTAACTCACTATATGATGGACTGAAAGATACTGTTAGTACAACTAAATTAACAGAAGGACAACAGATTAGTGTGATAGCAATAATGAAAATATTTGAAACATTTGTATCAGGTATGAACAAGGCACAAGAAAGTGTGCAAGAAATGTCACAACATTTCGAGGACAGTTCGTCAGTCAACGAAGATGGAGCTGATGGAATGTTCATATAAACAATATTAATTATACATTTACAAATGTATATAATTAATATTGTTTAATTATGAACAACAATAAAAACAAAATAAGGAGAAGAAAAAATGGCAAACAAATTTAGCAGATTTAATAAAAGCAATACACAAGCTTCTGATAATAGAAGCTCTAACGTTAAATATAACGTTATAAGTAACGAGTTCGTAGAGTGGGAACCAAACAATTTCATAGAAATTTCTCACAAGAGCTACGATGCAGGAAATGACGGTGGTGCAGGTGAATTCTATGCACTATCACGTGGATACTACGCAAGTGGTAACGGCGATGTAGAAGAGGGTACACCTATCTACCAAAAGTCGTTGACTATCCCTGCAAGTGAAGATGTATTAGACCAATTTATATCCGCACTTGATAAGGTGATGAGTTAAACTTGTCTGGTAGACCACTGACGAGTGGTAATACTGAATCGGGAAATAACCAAGAGGAAAGGATAATACACGAAGTTGATTACATAATTGATGTCAACGACTTATTTCCATTCTTGTTAATTGGTTCTTTCATAATCCCGTTTGTATTGACACTCATAATACTTTGGTGATAAAATGAGTAGATACCATATAGCATATTCAGACAGAATAGTTCTGAAAGATGGAACAGTGATACACTGTGAAGATGTACAGCTATATGAACCAACCCACGAATATGATGTAGGCACGAGAGAAACCTATGGAATGAGTCGTAACAATAAAGAAGATAAACGATTCATCGAGGACTTTATGACTGACTATGGATTCGTCTCTATACTAGAGACGGGTAGAGGTGTATATAGAATGGAACATCTAAAGGAGATAGAAGATGCAGATAATAAGGAATGAGAAACATTATTGTGCAGAGTGTGATACACTTGTGCAAGAGGATTTCGATTCATTCTTTTGTCCGCAATGCGAGGACAGATGGGAAAAGTAGATGATGACTGTGAGGAAACAGAAATGTGTCCCTGCTGTCGAGCTACGTGTCCCTGCTGTTCACGTGAACTAGACAACGGATGTTGTCACGAATGTGGAGAGTGTTATGAATGATTGTTGAAATATATTACGGAATGCTTATAGCAGGTATTATATATTTCATAGTAATTCTTACTGCAACAGACCACTACTGTGAAGGGTGCAGAAAGAAAACGTGGGTACACAAGTCACGTAAGTGTAAGAGGTGCAGATGAACTGCACTAAGGATAGGTACACCTGCAAATGTTGTGGTGTGTACGATGATTTAACAGGAGAATTCTAATGATACGTAAAACAAGATGGGACGGCGAAGGTTTCAATCGCTATATATATTTACCTGAAACCATATGGGGATACCCCGCAAAATGGTTAAAGCTAGATGAAGATGCAATCAGAAATGAAATTGATATGCTCAAGCTTTGGTTGACAATGGACTTGTCTGATATTTTAACAGACCATTACAGGTATTCCTCTTGGAGAATAAGACCCGACGGTACTAAGCATACGCGAACTGTAATGAGGAAGTCCTAATGGTTGTACGCAGATGCGAAGTATGTAAAGTAACTGTCGAGGAGTACGAATGGAGAGTACATAAAGGTAGATGTTCTTTTTGTGTAAACGAAGGAGATACAAAGTATGAAGGATTCGGGGAGAACAGGGAGTATGACGATAGATAATGTGCGAAGTAACTGAAGTTAATCAATACATATTCGACGAAGAGTCAGTGAAGCTAACAGCTATGATGCTAGTAATATTCTGGTTACATTGGAGAACATATGGATAGTGCAATGAAATTAATTATAGGATTCATTATAGTGATGATAATAGTAGGCGTATTGTGGGTAACGTTAGGAACAACACAAGTGAGGTTTGAAGTATGAAAAGAGAAACACAAGAACAGATATTTTTATTTGTATATTTTACATCACTTATGATAATAATTAGTTTACAAGAGGGCTGGTTCTAATGGATGTATTAACAATAGATTACCAACCTGATGTTGCACATAATGGATTCCAAAGTATACGAGAGACAGGGGAAACCCGAGAGTTCGTATTTATTAATGAAGCCTATGTTCGTTTTGCGTCCGTATGTATGGAAGCAACTTCAGATGTGGGTTATGCGTACAAGGTATACCCGCACGGAGATGACGAACAATACGTAGCAATATGTGAGATAACAGATGGATTAAAGTTATATCCAAACAAAACGTTCGAACGAACGTTAGATAATTTTTTTAGAAAGGAATGTGTAGATAATTATAATATACACGAATACGTGTTCAGATTATATCGACAACCCGCGTATGGAAGGACGGATATCCCCGAGTATTGGGGAATAAGTATAGCTATACACAGCAATAAATTAACACGATACCCGCATAGTCCCGCACGAACGGAGATGTTAGTGGGAGAATTTAACGGAGATTGGACAGAAGAAGAACAAGATATTGCACGTAAGTTCCGTTCGTACGCTGTATCTTTCTCGGAACCCCGTACGCGCGAACAGTTTATTGATTTTTTTATAAGGGAAACCGAGGAATTGTCTATGGATAAAAAAACTACCCGCGCTCCACCGCGCTCAAAATTTGAGAAGTTGTGGGAAAAAAGAAAGGAGATGGGAATATTTTAATGACAGATAAATGGACAACCCCTAAGTGGTTGTATGAACAGTTAAATAAAGAGTTCCAATTTGATTACGACCCGTGCCCAATCGACTATGATAAGTCGTTTGATGGACGGGAAACTGAATGGGGGGCACGAAATTATGTCAACCCTCCATATAAGGAGTTAGAATCGTGGTTAAAAAAGGGACACGAAGAGTATAAAAAGGATAAGTTAGTTTGTTTTTTGCTACCAGTATATTCAGATACGGATTGGTTTCACGAATACATACCAAAGGCAACTGAATTGCGGTTTATTAAAGAACGAATTAAATGTGGAGATTGTACTGAACACGCACGATTTCCCGCACCGTTTCCGTCGTGTGTAGCTATATTTATACCAGATTCAATGACACTTACCCGCGGAGTTAAAATTGGAGAACAGACAAGAGAAAACGGAAAAGAATATTGGACAAAAGGATGTGAACACTATGAATGTATGTTTTAGTTTTAATGAATGGTTCGTAGTGGGAACTGTAATAGCCTACATAATTCTATTTAATCTGTATAAGTTATGGAGAGACCGCGGAGGAATGGAATGGTAGACGTAAGTAAAGATAAGAAATGGGGACTAGAGCAAGAAAAGATAGCAATCAAATATTTTGAAAAAGCAGTCGGAAAAAAGTGGAATGAATTTATGCCACTAGGACTATATTCTCATTTTGATTACTGTGCTCACGCAAAAAAAACACGTAAGTGTTGTTTCGTGGAGATAAAATCACGTAGAAATAATCACGATGAATACGACGAAACTATCGTACCCGCGATAAAGATTAGAAAAGCCCTCGCTTTAATAGCAGAGGGACACAAAGCATATCTGGTAGTAAACTTCTTAGATGGGGTTTACTACCTAGATATGGAGAAAGCAAAGTTGCGCTTTGATTGGAATGTCCGAAAAGATAGAGGAGCATTCGAATTAGGACTCTATGCTTTCTTACCAGTAAACCAATTTAAGGAGATTAAAAATGGCAGAAGTAAACAAACGACAATATAAAGATTTAGATAAGAGAATAACAGAAATTAAAAATTGGATGGACGAACAGAAATCCGATTTAAGCGATAGAAATTTGATGAATAATTTTAGTTTCTTGATAAGTGTAATGGAAAGATATCAAGATGCAATGGAAAGTAGCAAACAACAATTGAATCAAATGCAACAGGGAATTGCTGAAAATTTCCAAGTAGTCGAGGAATTTCTAGAGAGAACAGATGGCAAAGAAGAATGGGATAAGTTCTTAACTGAAAAAAGAGAAGAAGCTCAGAAAAAATTCGAGGAAGAAAATGACCCCAACTTCAAAATCAAACAGGAACTAGCTGAAGCTGAAGCTGAAGCTGAAGAGGAGTCAGAAGATGAAGGAACAGAAGATTGAACCAGCAGGAAGCAGAATTGCTTCTTGGGAAGAAAGATTGGAGGCACCAGATATAATGGCAGACGCGAAGTTTAGTAAAGAACTAACTACTACAATAGAACATATAAAACAATTACTACTCAGAAAAAATACTCAGTACGGAGATTCTATATTTAATCCAGTAAGAGTATTCTCCAAAGGAGACCCAATAGAGCAGATAAGAGTAAGGATTGACGATAAAATTAGCAGAATGAATAGTTCACCTCACGAATATATTGAGGATACTGTTACTGATTTAATTGGATATCTAATTATGTATCAGATAGCTATGAGGAGGCAACGTGCGATTCGGAATAAATGATATGATTGAGTTTTTTTCGTCAGACCCAGAAGTAACTTTAGTTACAGATGACGGGACTGGCCCAAAAGATAGAACATTAGAAGCACTAAAAGATAAAGTACAGAACGCTAAAGACTTTAAGAACAAAGCTTGGAAACGTTATCAACAAGCAGAAAAAGATTTAAGATACGCATTAAGGGAGTTGGATGTTTATGAGGCTCATTCCTCATTTGACGAGAAATGAAGAATTCCTATATCTAATCGTACTATCCATATCTATGACAATATGGTGGTGGTTTGGATGAGTAGAAAGACTACATTAGCAGACCTAGATAGATACTTTGAAGGCTGTCACGTATTAGGAAAGCGAGACCCTATCTTGGAGAATCACGAAACTCGAATGCTAACTACACTATTATGGGGAATAATGGGTAAGTCAGTTTGCATACGAGGAGAATCAGGAAGTGCAAAAACCAAAATACTAAACGCAGTAACAGCATTAATATATGGAGATACAGGCCTAACAGGAACTAATCCAGATGTTTTATGGTTGAATTCTTCTTCAGCCAAAGGACCACTGACTCCAGATAATGCCGAAAGAATGAGTAAATCATTCAGATGCGTTATTCCAGAATTACAGAATATATTGACATCTCAAAATTTAGAAGCAATGCTTAAATTGTGGATGGAAGAGAGACCATATATATATTCTAGAAATGAATTAGGTAGAAAAACAGTTCGAATTATACTAGACCCGAAGCCAGTTTTAACTAACTTAGCAGATGGAAACGAACAGATAGCGGACCTTCCAGTAGAAATGCGAAGGAGAGTGATAAGCTTACCGACACATTCTAGTAAAGAATTAAATGATAGAGTACACCATCTAAAAGCAATGAATAGAATGCTACCAGATGAGAAACTAGTACATTTAACTAGAATGGAGATAAGTAACCTACGAAATAGAGTATTAAAGAGCGCTTCGATATCTCAGAGAGTTATTAATCCGGGTGCAGATGTAATTAGAAGTACTATTCCAACCAACTATACAGCTTCAAATACATTCATTGAATATTATTTCGATGTAGTAGATGCTGTAACTAGATTCAACTACCCCGATAGAGTGATGACAGATAAGTATATATTTGCGACACCTGAAGATAATTATATCGCCTTTTTATTGGCTGGAGATATTTTCAGAGATATGTCTATAGGGATAACTCCGATAGGAAAATATATAATAGACTTCGTACCAAAGGCAGAGGTATGGGGAGACTTAGTTAGTGAAAAAGAATCGGACGCTGTTCATCTAGATGAAATAGTAGATTATCTATCTGAAATAGGAATATCTAGAACTAAAAAACTACTAAAAGAAACGATGGTTAAATTAGTTGATACTAATTTCGTTCGTCAATTGCCGAAAGCAGACAAATATTACAGGACACAAGATTTTGATTTTTCACAATCAGTCGATTGGAAAGACTTAATAGTTACCTGCATAAAACAAATGGAAGAAGAATTTCCAGAGTCAGCTAAAGAATATCAGAAAGACGAATTACATCTATACACACACCCATTTACAGGGAAAGTGGAAAATCTGCCTATGACAATACAAGTATACGGAGGAGCTGTATGAAACAACAAGAATTTGATAAAATATATGAACTATACGAAAAGAATATAGTGGATATTGAAGATGAACATTATGAAAAGTTAGTAGATGTACTTAATCAACCAAGAACATTGAAGAGTAATAAACAAAGACGTACATTCTATGCATCAGATGCATCTAAATGTCAACGACAATTAGGATGGGCAGTTTCAGGAATTGACCCAAGCAATCCATTTGATGAGCCACACTCATTAAAGATTTTTGAGCTAGGTGATGCAATTCACGAGACAATAGACGCTAGGTATAAGAAAATATACGGCTGGAAAATCTACGATGAAGTTCCAGGTGAAATATATATACCTAAAGAAGGAAAGAAAAAGAATGATTTCTTATTAAGTTATCGAGTAGATGGACTTATGATACGGGATGGAGGAGAAGATATACTAGGAATAGATACAGATAGAATATTATTAGAATATAAAAGTATAGCTGATTTCCCATTTAGTACAGGAAAAAATAAAGATGGAAATGTATATTGGTATGGAGCTAAAGATGTACCGAAAACCGACCACTTCGCGCAACTTCAAATAGGTATGCACGGCGAAGGTGCGGAATATGGAATACTCCACTATTATAATAAAAATGACAGTCAAGAAGCTATCCATCTAATAAAATATGACCCAGAGTATACTAATGATTTAATCGGAAAATTATGGCATATACTAGAAGAAGCTAAAGCAGGAAATACATTAGATAGACCATATGTAGCATATCCAAATAAGAAAAAGACAGCATTACAAAAAACAGCAACGATAGACGGACAAGTACACAAGAGTGATTGGCAATGTCTATACTGTAACTTTAGAGATAAATGCTGGGGATTAAATGAATTCAAGGAATAATAAAATGATAGAAGAAGATATATGGGACAGTCAAGAAATGTTCTTGATGAATGTAGATTACTATATCGACCCACTAGAACAAATTCCGATAATCAGATTATTCGGCAAAACTCCGGAAGGAGAATTCGTTATAGTTACAGATAATACATTCAGGCCCTACTTTTATTTAGCTCATCCATCTAAGTATGATGAGAGAATGATTAAATCCGCCGGAGGAAATATAATAGATAATGTAGATTTAGAATTATACCAAGAAAAGATAAGTTGCGTTAAAGTAGAAACTACAAAACCAGCGCAGATACCAAAACTCAGAGAAAAATTTGAAAGTAAAGGTAAGCAGGTATTTGGCGCTGACATTTTATTTCCTCTTAGATATCTATATGATATGGATGTAGGTGCCTTTGTTAAAGTATACTATAGTAATGGAACAATAAAGGAAATAGAAAGAATAGAACCGTTTGAGCCAGAGCTTAAAGTATTAACCTTTGATATTGAATGTAGCTTAGGAACAAGAGATGTATATTGTATTGCAGCTCAGGTAGATGGAAATGACGGTGTAATATTTACAGATAAAGATGGCGAGCAAGCTATGATTAACGAATTCGTTCAGTATGTAAGGGATATAGACCCAGATATAATCACAGGATATAATATCTACGGGTTTGATATACCCTTCCTTATGGAATGTGCGGCTCGCAATGATACAGAATTAGCGATAGGGAGAACAGGAGAAGTCCCTTGGGCTCGTGAAGACCACAAGCGAAATTATAATACTTGGTTTGTAACCGGGAGAATATTCGTTGATACGTGGCAACAAGTGAAACAAGAGTTGAAACCAATACAGGAAAGCCTAGGTTTCGTGGGCGAACTCTTGGGTGTAGGAAGCAAAGACAATGTTGATGTCGCTCGAATTGAAGAAGAATGGAAGAATCGTCGCGATGTAGTTATAAAATACTGCAAACAAGATGTGAACGTTACTTACAATGTCTTCAATCACGAGAAGGTAGCATCATTGAAAAAGGCACTAGCTTTGGCTAGGGCTAGCGACCTACCACTTGAAAATTGCTTCGCCCCCGTAACTTCACGAATTGTCGATTCCCTACTCATCCGACGCTTCGATAAGGCAGGCTTTGCAGTTCCTCAAAATAATTGGGGAGCCAAAGCCAAGCCAATAAAAGGAGCTCACGTATTTGAAGTGGAAAACCCAGGAATATATAGTAACGTTGGAATTTTCGATTTTAAATCTATGTATCCAAGTGTAATGATAAAGAACAATATTTGTCCTACATCTTATACTAAGGACGAAACAGACGAATGCGTGCGCTCCCCATTGGGAGCCTTCTTTAAGCAGGATAAGAAAGGAATTGTACCGACAGTTCTGAAAGAATTATGGCAGTGGAGAGACACGACAAGAAAGAAGGTTGAGAACGTTGGAGACTATTACGATAGACTCCAATCCTCAATCAAAGTTATAATGAATTCCTTCTACGGAGTTATGGCTAGTGACTTTTATAGATTTACAAATCCATTAATTGGAGGAAGTATCACAGCCTTCTCGAGAGAGGGAATTAGAACCGCATATGCGGAATTAGAAAATAGAGGTTTAAATGTAATTTATGGGGATACAGATTCTGTGTTCGTCCATTTAAATACTGATTCTGACCCTTTAAATATAGCAAAGGAATTATCAGAAGAAGGTCTCGAAATGGAATGTGAAAAGATATTGAAAACATTCTTTACTCACGGAGCTAAAAAAAGATATGCCGCTATAGTAGAATGGCCTAAGGAGGAATTCTACGTGAAGGGATATGAGTTAAAGAGAGGAGATTCATTTAAACTACAGAGAGAAATACTGGAAACAGTATTGAGAACTATATTAAACAACGCACCCGATGATGCATTGATGTATGCTAGTAATAAAATAAGAGAGATAGCTGAAGGAGATTTAGAATTAGAAGATTTAATAATAACTAAAAATGTTAAAGCTCCACAGCATTATGTTAATCCAGAATCAATGGCTGGTGTACAAGCAGCGACTAAACTGAAAGCGCGCGGATATCCGTGGTTAGCTGGAACAAAAGTTAGCTGGATTGTAACAAACTCTAAAGAAACGCCAATGGAAGTTGAGCCTTATATAGAGAATGCAGATTACAACATACAACCAGATAGAAAATATTACGCTAGACGAATTGTTAATACACTTTCAGATATAGCAAATGTATTTGACTGGGACGATATGGGATTACGGAGCGGAACTAAACAGCTAAGACTGTTCTAAATATAGGTGATGTTAATGACAAGAAAAACAAAAAGAAAGGCAGGCAAGAAACGAATGCCGCCAAAGAATAGAACTAGATACGAAGGAGAACTAGTTAAATTAATAGGAACAGCTAGGAGAGACTGCTATGTATCTCCATCCGGAAACACGCAAGGATGGGATTTATTTGTAGTCCACCGATATGGCAAAAAGTTTGTACCAATTGAAGTTAAAACTTCAAGTACAACTACCAATATCAACTTAGCCTATAATCCAAGAGTTAAAAAACAGTATGAAAAATACGAAGGTATTTGGAAACAACATAAGATTACAACTTGGTATGCATTTAGACGGGTCACTAGAGGACCACAGAAAAAAGAAGCCAAGTGGAGATTTATTCCAATAAATAATATAGACCAAATGCTATTATCTTATGATGATGGATTACCACTTAATAAATTTGTGGAGGCAATATTATGAGTATAGGTGTAGGTTGGAACAAGAGAGGTTATGCCACTAAACTTGACTATCAAGGAACTAGAGAGAGATTGGAGGAATACGTAGAAGAGCGTGGATGCGTACCAAGAGAACGTGCAATGGAGGATGTAATCCAACAGAGGCACACAGGAAGCTATCAAATGAATACAGGACAAGTTGGACAACTTATCAAGTATAGTCGAAAGCGAGGAAAGCTAACCTCGTTTACACATAACGGACAATATTTTATAACGACCGTTGATAGAATGAATGAATTTACAAAGGGCAACTGGGAAGAAGTTAACGCTAGAGCCAGAGAACCCAAGAAAGAAAATTTCCTTACTGGAATTATAGAACGAGGTCGAGCAAGACTAGCCAGAGAAGAAAAGGAAAAGTTAGAAAAAGAAATAGCAGAGTTACGTATACAGTCTCTAGAGATTAGAGAAGTAGCGGAACGAAAAAAACGGGGAGACCCAGAGAACGTAGAATATAAAGGAGAAGAAAATAATGAGTGATGATGATATGATAGGTGTGACAGCTGATATGGTTGACCACACAAATTTACAGGGTGATGTATCGAAAGATAAAAATCACTTCGCAGAAATTTCATTTGATGGTTTTAGAATATGTCTAAGCACATCTGAAAAAATTCCATTGAATGAATTTAACGATGAGTTGTTAAGATTCTGGAAGAATCTAGATGAATTTATAATGAATAAACAAAAGGAACGAACTAGAAAAGGTAGAAGGAGCGATGTGAGTGTTTCCTAATGAATGTTCAGAATTTATTTACACTAGGACTTACTCTAGGTGGTTAGATGATGAAAAACGCAGAGAGTCTTGGCCAGAAACGGTCGAGCGATATGTGCGATTCATAAAGAAACATCAACCAGAAATACCAGCTAAGACAGTAAGAAAGATAAGAAAGTATGTAACTTCATTCGAAGTTATGCCCAGTATGAGAATGCTCTGGGCAGCTGGACCCGCAGCTGAGAAGGATAATGCTACTGTCTATAATTGCTCATATGCAAATATAGATTCAGTAGATTCCTTCGCAGAATGTCTACACATCCTTATGTGTGGCAGTGGATTCGGGTTCGGAGTATCTAAGAAATATACAGATAAACTGCCAAAGGTTCCTGTATTGAATACACTAGAAGAAGTATCACATACTGTGGAAGATTCCAGAGAAGGATGGGCAGATACAATTAAAGTACTAATGAATTCTCTCTATGATGGAAAGAAAGTGCACTTTGATTATACTAACCTAAGACCAGAAGGTGCTAGACTAGGAGTAATGGGAGGACGTTCGTCAGGACCCGCTCCTCTAGTTAGATTACACCAATTTATCGTAGAAGTATTCGATGAAGCTCAGGGAAGAAAGCTTACACCGTTAGAATGTCACGACATATGCAATCAAATTGCAGAGATTGTCGTAGCAGGGGGTGTTCGCCGAAGTTCTCAGATATCTTTATCAGACTTAGATGATGAAGAAATGCGTACAGCAAAGATATGGCCATTCCCTCAGAGGAGAGCTATGGCAAATAACTCTGCGGTATACTTAGAAAAACCGAGCGCTACTGATTTTCTCAAGGAATGGGCAGAATTAGCTGCGTCAGGAACAGGTGAACGTGGGATATTTAACCTAGGTTCAGTTAGAAATGGAGCTCCAAATAGAAGAAATAGTAACCTAATAGTAGGTACTAACCCTTGCGGAGAGATAATGTTAAGAGATAAAGAGTTCTGTAACCTATCAGAAGTAGTAGTAAAAGGCTATGATAACCTAGATACTATGCTAGATAAGATAGAAACTGCTACCTGGATGGGAGTAATACAGTCTTCTTTCACTCATTTTCCATACCTAAGAGACAAGTGGGCCCGTAACTGTACCGTAGAGCGTCTTTTAGGCGTCAGTTTAACCGGACAGTATGACCACCCTTCACTTTTAACTTCGGATGCTTTAAAGGCCCTTAGAGATAGGGTTTTAAGGATTTCGAGAAAAGCAGCAGACCACCTAGGTATACAGCACTCAAAAGCTACTACTTGTGTCAAACCAAGCGGTACAGTGAGTCAATTAGTGGACTCTGCAAGTGGATGTCACCCGAGGTATTCCAGATATTACTTACGGCGGTACAGAATCTCAGCAACTGACCCGTTGTTTGAGATGATGAAAAGCCAAGGAGTAACGTTTGAGCCGGAGGTGGGACAAGAAATGGATGCAGCTACAACGTTTGTATGTGCGTTTCCTGTTGAGTCTCCTGATACTGCTACTACTAGAGATGTTGTAACAGCATTAGACCAACTCAAACATTACAAAAAATTACAGGAGAACTGGTGCGAACATAATGCATCATTAACCGTGTATGTCAAAGAAGACGAGTGGTTCGAAGTAGGGAATTGGGTGTACAAAAACTGGGATATAGTTAGTGGAATTAGCTTTCTACCTTATGATGGTGGAAAGTATGAGCTAGCTCCATATGAGGAGATTAGCAAAAAGGAATATGAAGAATACAAAAAATCATTTCCTAAGATAGATTATTCTAAATTAAGTCAGTTTGAATTGGAAGATAATACGACAGGAGCCAAAGAATTGGCGTGCAGTGGTGATAAATGTGATATATGAGACAAGAAGAACTAGCGATGTATTACGAGATTTTCTTAATTGCGTGTGTAATTTGGTTATGTTATAGGATAATATTGGTAGGAAAATGGTGAAAGATAGAATGGAACAAATAAGGAGAGTATGTGATAAGGAATATGGAAGAAAAAACAGACCTTGGAGCGCAAAACAAATCCTCGAAGCGATGTACAAGCACGACTTGCACGTGTACACGCCAACAGGAAGAAAAAGAAGGGCTCGCAAAAACAATAAGAAATAAACTAAAGCTCAATATGCCAAAGAAGACGATTGAAGAAATCATAGTCTTATGGTATGTAAGATGTTTCGGCAGAATGCCGCCACAATGGTTGGTAAATTGGAAACATTTACCAGACGAAATGCTAATAGGAGCAATGAATGAGCGACAAAAAGAAAATAAAAAAGAACACTGCGAGTGTTCTAAGTCAAAATAAAGCAACAAATATGAAATTTGTAGACTTTCAACAGATTGGCTTAGACGCCGTGGAATTAGGAGCAACGCACGCAAAGAAAAATATGCGTGTTATTAAGAAAAAAAGGAGAAAAACAAATGAAAATAGATGAGATAATAGAGAGATTGGATACAATCATAGATATATTAAATGAGATGGACAACGCAGCCACGCCCAATTTGGTGGAAGCAGTAGAAGAAGCAAAAACAGCAACGAAGAAACGACACGACACAAGGGAACAAATCGCAGGCGAACTAACGTTAGAGAATATGAGAAGGAATCAACAGAAAACCAACGATGAACTAGCTAAGTTAAGCGCGGCAGCCGATAACTTCTTCGACCAGTTCATAATACAGTTGATGAGAGAAAACAACAAAAAGAAGGACGATAAATTCGGAAGGTGATATCGTGGTGTCCATAACTAGCCTAAACAACAAGTTTTGTGAAGGTGCTAATGAATTAAGGTACGCTTGGAAAATAGATAACGAAATTCGTTTCTCAAAAGATAAAGCACCTCATCCGAAAAAAGGAAGTTGGCTTAGGTCAATAAAGTGCAAAGATGAAAACGCATATCTATGTGTATTCGACATAGACTCTGAAACGGGCTTAGATAAGATTCTGTTGAAGGGTGTGAAAGGTCTCTATGATACAATAAAGAATTACTTTGGCATAAAGCCAGTACTCAAAGCGTCTGGAAGTAAAGGCGCACAGATTATTTTTAAATTGACGTTCGAGGAGAACATCGACGAACGTACGTGTGTTGAACATATGCGAAACCTAGCCTACACTACGTGGAAACTTTCCACACCGAATACACGTAGGCGGATTCAATTTAATGACACACCAGGAATTGATTGTAAGATGTTCGAAGTACGTCGAATGTTACGTTCGTTCTGTAAACATTTAGGTTCAGGGAAGTTCTCTGTACCATTTGATTATGAAGATGACTTAGAAACTATAGAACAACGTATGGAACTAGCCCTCCCTCTGATGGACTTTGAGTTTCCTTCGTTGAAGTTCGACGATGGACTTGTGATATATAAGTTCGACCACGTACGTGAGAATGCTATAGGGCCTGTACTCGCTAACCTACCTATGGTTAAAGCGAAAAAAGCGACGAAAAAAGATGATATCTATAGAAGAATGCCTAACGTAGTAAAGAGATTAGTTACAGGTAAGTCAATACCACACGACCTACGATGGCCAGTGATAGTATATCTAAGAATCTTTGAAAGAATGGGTGAAGGGGAAATAATAGATTGGCTATTCAAGTTTGCTAACTGGGATAGACTAAGTAACTTAGATATGACTAAGTATCACGTAACGTGGACGTGTAATTGGTGCGATAAAAAAGCGCGTGAGTGGCTTATCCTGAAAAAGGATGACTATATTTTACGTAGATTTCCTATGCCTAATGATATCAAAGATGAAATATTAGAAGAAAAAACTAATAAATCTAGTTGGAAACGTGCTCATAGGGCACTTTTTGACGTGTGGAATCGCTATCTGCAAGCCTTTGTAACTGAACAGTCCTTAGTGTTACAAAGCGAGCAGTAAAATAATTCCAAGTCCTACCAACTTTTGTTTTAATGTCATTGTCATTTAACCATTTTGCTATTTGACCGTAGGTCTTTCCGTCTTTACGGAGAGATACCATCTGCTCACATATCTTCCACTCCCATTCCTCGGAGCCGAACATATCTTTTCTTGCGGCTCTCTCTCTAGGATTGTCCTTGAAATTGGTTCCGCCTTTCCAGACGCCCTTAAATGGGTCGCCGTTTTGTATTCTTGCTCTGCCTTGTAGGCCTATGCCTGAGATTTTCTCAGACCATTCTTTGTTTGGTGTTCCTCTTACCATATCTATTCCTCTATCTGTGCTAACGCCAGCAAATTGCCTGTGATGATTCCCATCGCATATAAATTATATGCCCACAGAAACGTCTGTTGTGTATTTCTAGTCTCAGGCGATGCTTTGTATAGCCATATTACAACTATGACTACTATCATCATCACTGCGACTTTAAGTCCTATCAAATAGAACAGCCCATTTTCTATGATTGGTTTAACTAAGAGATTTCTCTCTCCAGCCCACCCATACGTAGCTGCTAGGATGCCAGTTGTTATAGCATCTATCATTTGTATACAGGCAGTTACTACCAACACAGAAAACAACCGCACTCGGTCTCTGTTTCCTATTGTTATCTTCATTTATTCCCATTCATCCGTAAACAAATGGATACATTCAAGTATAATTCTAATTGGAGCATAAAATAAGAACATTATCGCTGCTAAATCTAGAACTGTACTCCCAGTTGAATCCATCTTTATCTTCCGACTATCTTTCTGTCGACGAAATCACCGACTTTCGGTTCTCTTTTATCGAGCCCCAAAGTGCAGTGTATTCCTCCAGCATCAACCGAAATCTGCTTAGAAGTCACTCGATGCTTTCCTCTCAGTACCTTATCTGGAACGGATAAAAAAACTATATTCTCTAACCCTATATGATATCCTCTACTGACTACAGCTTTAATTTCTTTTGTTTCATTGTAGTCTTTCATTACTTCTATTCTAGCCGCGTCATATAAATCCGCGTTAGATTGTGCGTCTCCAACTGTTATAGTTCTTCCTGATACACCCGACGCAATGTTTCCGTATTGGAACTCCCCCCAACCACGTATGTCACCTATAGCTATTGCGCGCGTTGGTGGATTTAAATTGGTGTAACTAAGAGATACTAATCCATCGTTATATGATAAATTATAAGCTCTGCTTCCGCTAGTATCCTGTTCTGCGTCTCCTGGGTCGATTCTTTTTCTCTTTCCTATGATTAATTTATTCCCTAACATATCAATATAAAAGGGTAAGGGCTCTTCTGGTCTATCGTCATCTACTGCATTTCCCATAACCTCTAAAAATATATCATACGGAGCTTTTCCGGGAGTTCTATAACCGCGCATAGATGGTTCTGGACTAAAATCACTGAGCGCTGATATATCTATTTTAGTTTCAGTAGCAGTATTTATTCTTTCAGTTATAATTTCAACTAGAAATTGTGCTGGGGTGTAACCATCGTAATTATTTTCATCTGTAATAGCTACCGGATAAGCAGAAATACCCGCAATTAAAATTCTAGGGTCATATGCTGTAATAGATATACTGGTATCAGTAGGATTAACTTCCTGAATATACCCCACAAATGTAGGGGTGCCTTGAGCTCCACCTTCGTTTATATAGAACTCAATTTTACTATTAAAAAGATGTGCATTTTTATAATCAGGGTCATCTATATTTACAGTTAAATAGCTAACTTCGTTATTTCCTGGGATATTTAATCTGATATTTTTAAATTCTAATATTTCTTTATCAGCTATATAAATCTTAGGAATACTATATGTATTGCGACCTGTCGTCAATTTCACCGCCTATTGAAATCATTCCGTCGCTAACCCAAGTACCGTCTTCTTTGAATTCTGCAATAGCTTCTATTCCCAAATCTATTGCCCATTTTTGACTTACCCGTCCAGTTGGAATATCCTCAGAAAGACCCATAATTTTACCAAAGAATCTAATCTTATTTCCGTTTGGATATTCCATATCTATATAAACTGGCGTTCCTTCTTGTTGATGTCGTTTAATCTTTTTATGGTCAGCAAATCCATTTGTACCTTCGGTCGCATAATCTCCAAAAGATATACCACCAAATCTAATACTTCCCCCTTCAGCTCCTATCTTTCTCAATTCGGACTTTCCGATTCTATCTGATATTACTTGATATCTACCATTACGTTTCCAGGATACTGATTGTGCTATCAATATATCATTTAGTGATACGTGCATAGAATCCTGAACTCTTATTAATGAAGTGTGCTCGTTATTTATAGTATGTATATATTTTACTAGTGGCGGGGTTCCGCCAGAAGCTGACTTATAGTGTATACTTACCAAAATAGCATAACCATCCCAGAACCATTTGTTAGCTGCCTCAGTATCGCCAGCTATCGCAGTCAATCCCGCAGGCCAGCCAAATCCTGTGGTATCAGCTTGGACCTTTTCCCAATCATCGGGAACGTCCCACATCACTGGACCACTTACATATAGAGATGTATTTTTCTTTGGTGTCTTAGTGTAATCTATGAACGCAAGAGGCTTCCATCTAATATATGAACTAGCGGTATCTAAAGTAGTATCTTTAGATGGATATGATAATGTAATAGCTACGATACCATTATCGGGGGTGTCTGTATTCAACATAGTTAATCCAGTATCTTCTATGTTTTTTATTCCAAAGTACACGCCATCAAACTTCTCTTCTCTGACCATTAACAAATAGTTTAATGGTATAGTTTCATCTATTCCTCCAGCATCAACAGTGTGATTCGTAGTTCCCACACTCTGTGTTCCAGAAGTTGCAAATGTATTTGCAGTGAGTGGAGTAAATAGAGTATTCGTCTCATCATCTACCGAGCCACCTACATCGCTCCAGTTAGCTCCTTTATCAGAAGTAAACCATATTCCATTTGCTCTATCTAGTTCGTCTGGGATTATAGTAGTAGTATTAGCTGGAGTTTCCATTGTCTGGTTGAGTCTTCTCCATCCAGTCAATATAGAATAAGAGAATTGGTCATTACTTAATTCTCCTCCACTTCCAGTTAAATCTTTGGTTGCTCTATTGTCTCTCACTTGTAATCTAAGATGTCTGAAATCATCTATAAATCTACCGGTACCATCTTCAGAGTCAGTTGCACTAGCTCTATTATCAACTATACTTCTAGTTCCTAGAAAATCATTATCAACGAATGGGTCTTGTGTATATTCTAATCTAACTCTAGATGTATTTTGTTTATTTACGACATTCATAATATCTGTACATCTTGAAATATCCTTAGTCTGGTCTATCCAATCAAATTTTCCATCGTCAAACCATATGTGAGTATCGTCGAATGGTATATCTAAATTAGATGCTCTAGTTCTACTCTCACTAAAATCAGCTGTAACAAAGTGTGCTCTATCATCTAGAGATAACTCTGGCCATCCCAATGAAAGAGTACATATAACAGGGTCAGTGGTACTATATGTACCAACAGCTCCAGCATTTGCTGTCGAAGTAGAAAATGATTCTCCAATGCTAACCATATTTATAACTTTAAATGATGCCGAATCATCACTATCTAGGATATTAGTAGACGTGCCTTCTGCTCCTGCAGTGTATCCAGCTCCACTTACAGGAGAAGATAAATTAACTGTAAATGTATTGGCGTCTCCAGCAATAGCTGTAAAAATACTATGTCCTCCCGGACCGGTCGGGTCTTGCAAAAGATTATAATCGGCGTGTAATCCAGTGAGCTGAATTTGCGCTCCATTTGGAATTCCAGGATTGCCTGTTATATTATCAATAGTAAAAATATTACTGCTATCGATAGTACATCCGCTACCTCCGAATACATATTTTGAACCACCAGTTGTGTGAAATCCATTGTTCTCAGCCAACCCAACTGCCACTAAATTTCCTCCGGGACTAATTTCTATCCCAGTATTAGTTGTAGAAAGGAAAGTAGCGGATACACCGCCCGCCGCGGCCTGTGCACCAGTTACCTGACCTGCTCCGTCAGCAGATGAAGATTGTTTGCACGCTCTAAGATAAACTCTCTCGCCCGCAGCTAATTGGGTACTACCAGTTCCTTCTGATAAATTTAATAATCTAGCCTTAACTACTCTGCGAACATCATATACCGCTAAATTAGCTTCGTTCTGTTTAGTAGTTATAACTTTGGTTCTAGTGTATCCATTTATGTCCACAAATGTTACCTCTACATCAACGTCTTTTGACGTTTGACTGAATCCACTAGCTTCATAATCTGCGTATACTATAGAAGGAAGTATACGTCTAGCGTCAGATGATGCCAAACTAGTTTTCTCTACTATATTATTATCTATTCCAGAGTAAACTGTACCTCTATCTACTTTCAATACTGCCACTGGTGGTAGAGTACTTGGATAGAAATGAGGAATCCCCCTATCTTTTTGTGTAGTGCTCACTAAAGAATATTCATTCTGTCCTTCTACTAAGGTTCCGCGTGGGTCTTCTTCTAACTCTGCCCATTCATTTTCAAAATTATCATCTCCGAAATTAGTAGTATAATATTTAGACCAGAATCCCGTTGTATTTATAGCTCTAATAAGAGGAAACTGCGGTCCGTATTTAGTATATATATGTGATACTACAGCGAAATGCTGGGGCTTTTCGAGATAAACTATCTGTGAGTTTGATTTTTCTGCAGAATTATCTTCTCCGTCATCCCAATCTATATAAAATCCAATTACAGGTTCATTGAATTCTATTCTAAACCAATACTTTCTAAATCCTATAAAGTATTGCATTGTAGAGCCGTCTGCTTGTAGACCACTACTATATCTACCGTTGAGTGAATCTACCTGCAGTTGGTCAGTTGTTACTCCCAACTTTGCGTTTTTCTCAGCTGTATCACTATCGCTATTATAATAAACTTTGACACAGAAATCGTTTTCAGATGCTTTTACTTTTCCCATTATTTAGCTCTCCCATTTACTACTGGAGCGGATTTTCTAATATGTACTGCTCCTGACATACCTATGTGTTTATCTGTCTTTCCTCTTATATTGTGATAATCCTTTACGAATAATCTAGCTGATAAGCTTTTCGATACTCCTTCTTCATCAGAGTTGAGTTCGCTCATAGCTTTAGTTATAGTATATTCTCCCCTCGTTGGGTCTACTGGATATATTGTTATTGGATAATACACTAACTCTTCTATCTTTCCACAGAATCTGCCTGTATATGGGAATGTATTATTATGTTTATTATAGCCTTTGCAGACTGCACCAATAGCAATTTCATCAATGAGATAATCTGTAGTAGAGTCGGTATCATCTACCCAGAATCCTGTACCGCCCTTTCCAGTTACATCGATATCCAATTCTTCTCCTTTCTTCCAATTATTTATGCTTCCAGTTGAAGTTGCATTTCCTGTCATATCTTCTAACTTTCCATTTATGAATAATTTTAAATTTCCATTTGGAATAGTAGTATCGAGAGTTACAATTATACAAGTTGGAGTAACGTCATCCATAGGAATAAGAGAAGACGAAGTTAATATACAAGAATTTGCTGCGTCTACTGGATGTGCTACCACCTCTATACGCTGGGTTCTTCTATTCAGAGAAACTGTTATTCCTCTTGGGTCACTAGCTATTGTATTTTTATCGACTTCGTACCAATAAATTGTGTATTCTTTTCCTGTAAATGGATTGGTGACTGTCTTTTCTTTTCTGATAGTCTCAAATGTAACTTCAGAACCACCAGAAGAAAATACCGTATCTTTATCTTCTACTAAATATGGGTTTCCTCCTGCATCATATTCTACTTTATGAGTCAGATTAGTTTCACCTTCATATCCTATCGGTGGATATTTTGCAGAAAACAAATGGCCCCATTCGTCTACTTTTTCAGCAGAACGTGGAGTTATGTGAGCAATAAAAGACATATTAGTAGTTGGGTTAGTTACGTTGATATATTCAGTTTCAACGTCATTGCTATCTACAGTAGTTTCCGTATATGGAATTGTTAAATAATCTCCCTCAGTTTCTCTACTCATTTTAAAGTCATATGCCCAACCAGCTATACCGTTAGGTTGTAGAAAGAGATTTTCATCGACTACTGTTCTATTATTCTCCAAGAATTTACCAGACGTTCCCGCATTGTAATTAAACCACTCATCCCTATCGCTTTTAGACTGTCCGAAAAATGTATTTGGATTATCATTACTAGTAGCTGGAGTATTACAAGGGACGTGTAGTCCAGCTTTATGATACTGGTGTCTTACTTCATCATCATCTATTATTATAAAACCATACCAAGAATCAGCATCTTCTAATTGCCAATTAAATGTAGGGAAACTTGGATTAACCTCAGATGGTCTAACTGAAAAATCCGCCACTCTTGGTGGCTCGTCCTCATATATTGCTAAGTAACGTGGAGCTAAGGGTCTTAGATATTTTGCTGTTTGGTTATCCATTCCTGAAAACCCTTTATCTTTTTGGTCTGTTGCTTTTGAGCGAGTCTGTATAGATTCAAATGTAAGCGATACTCCTTCTCCGGAATTAGCTGGAGTATAAAGTGAAGTTACAGTTTCTTCTGGTTCTAATCTATCAACCTGCACTAAAGGACTCAAGTCAACTCCAAACCAAGTATTGGAATCGTTAGTATAGAAACTATTTACATATCCTCCAAGGAAAGTTTCTTCGTCCCAAGCTCCAAATCCATAGTCTTTATTGACTTCTAAATCACTTTCATTTCCTGGTGTTAGATTCCAATAAGCTAACGGAGAACCATCAGTATACTTAAATTCATTGAAAGTCGTGCCTCTATCGACGTCTTTAAATTCAGCTACGGCTGGATTTGAGAGCAGATTATTCTTGTTCACTGTGCAGATACTACTATAGCTTCTATCTGCTACCGCATTTCCACTAGAATCAAATGGGTGTATCATAAATACCATCCAATATTTCTTTGGTGATATATATATCTTTCCTACAGTAGTTTTATCTTCACGCCAATCTACTAATGCTTTACTGTAGTCAGCATATTCAGTGTCCTCACCAATAGAAAATTCGCCTTCTTTAGCGCCTCCTGCTCTATATATATCAGTCATTCGTATATCTTCAGTTACGAATATTTCATTTCCTTCGGGTCGTTTAGCTAATTTAAAGGTTCCATATCCGTACCAATTATCATTAAATGGACCTTTATTTTTATGATATATAATATATTCTGTATCATCTGGTAGATTAAATATTGTTGTATCATCAACTTCAAAGCTTTTATTTGATGTTACTTTTGTCATTCTAGCAGATGCCCATATACACTCACGTTTTGCAGGAACGTGAGATGATAATCCACTCATAGAACTATCAAACAATATATTAGCGAATCCTTGCTGACTGAAACTATCTATGCCAAATTCACTACCCATATTTATTCCACTGGTATCTTCATCTGCTCCAGTGGCTCCATCTATGAATAACCCCTTTCCGGCTGACCTTGCTGATTTAGTTGTGGGATTAAAGAATGTTCCATAATATTCAGACTCTGATATAGCCATTTCACTATTTCCCATAACTTCTAAGAGTGTGCCGCTCTCGTTCGAAGTATATCCTAGGTATGCGTATCTATGTGTATCTCCAGAAGTTCCTATTGCGACATTTGATGTGGGGTTTTCTGTTGCGTATCCATTAAATAATAGATTAGTTCCAAGTATTCCAGGACCTCCTGAACTATCTGGATTTCCTTCTGAATCAATCGCTGGACTAACTGCTCTATCAAAATCACTTCGATTCTCAAACCCAACTGCAATATATGTCGGAGCTTTAACTTCAATTGTCTCGGCATTTTGATTATCTGTATTGCAAGTAAATTTACTATATGTTCCCGATTTAATTTCTATGGGTCTCCTAGTAGCGGAATTATTTTCAGTTGCTGTAGCATTATTTACTACTCTATTGAAATGTCTTAGCGTAATATTGTCAATATATACTGTAGAATGTGTTGTTTCTCCATTCTCATCGGTTGACTCAGAAGCTCGGTCGACTGGATAAAGGGTTTGTTCGTAAGGTTTATCTGGGAAATTTACTAACCAAAAGGTTACATATTTAGGGTAATGCGTATGATTGTCCGATAGATTCATAACAGGCAAACGCTGAGTTATATATGGAGTGTCACTTCCACTTTCCTTTACTTGCATCATAATGTGTGTTGCATCATTATCAAATAAGAATCTAAAGTTATTCCACTGCCCTTCTGCTAGATTCCAATGTTCATTTCTGAAATGCTTTTTGGTACTGTTATACTCAGTAGGCTGACCAGTTTGTCTTATTGACATATCATACCCCGCATTATACCAGACCATATTTAAGTCCAATGAATTAGCATCTTCCCAACCATCTACATCATTATCTGCTACATAAGGTATCTTTGAAGTAGACCATCCTCTATGATATAAACTAGTCTCCTCTGGGCTACCAAATTGGGGAGGAGTCGTGCTACTTTCGTCCATATTAGTATGTCTTATAAATCTAGTTCGGAAAGGCATAGCAAGAACTCCTTCTTGTTGTATACGTGGGTGTACTCCCCCAAATCCTTTTCTTTGGTCTATAACAGATACTCGCTCACTAAAATCAGGAGTACTGGCAACGTTATCAGGACGTCCTTCGCTAGTTTTTACAAATGAAATTCCACTAAACATCTGTTCTCCCTCACCTATATCGGGATAGGATTCACAGAAATCAAAGAATGATTGATTTGTCTTTGGTTTAATAGTACTAAAGGTTATAATAAACGCCCTAGCAAATGTAAATCCGTTCAACATATATTGGGTAAAGGCATTACTACCTACATTGTATGTCTTATTTAACCTTTCTATGTATATATCTGTAGATAGCTCCGGTAATATTTCGTTATTTACGGTGAAAGGGTTTGATGGAGGACCGGTTGTTCCATCACTGAGTGTATTAACTGCTCCACCATATGCGGGCATAGTATCACCTATGTTATGCGGAAATGGTAACTCCATTGTACATACAACTTCTTGTCTCTCTGTTGCTGGGTCGCTAGTATTACCGCCCGCAGTGTAATTCATATAATCCAATCTTCTGTCCTTTCCCCAAATAGTTTCCATCTTCATAGAGCCTCCTCCGCTAAGTGAATTCAGAGTACTATATGTAGCTGTAGCTTTAACTACATCTTTCATCTCTGGAGAGGCTGAAGTTTCTTCGTTAATATGGGAGTGGATGGAACTGAAAATCGAATCTTCCTCGGTTACTTTATATGTAGTTTCTTCTACATCGGTAAATTCTCGAGGAGTAGTCCACTTTATGAGATTTCTCCCTGATGCTCCAATTATTCTATCTCGCCATTCTGGAACAAATCTAAAACCCCATAGTTGATTCTCTTGTTTTATAGGTTCCCATTGAAGTTCCTCTCCGGGCCCAGGTAAGATATGTCTTTCGCGGCCCTGTAAATTTTTCGGCTGTATATATATTATCCAACCTAAATCTGGGTGGTTAGTTCCGTGCCTTTCTTTTAGTTGCTGCATATTAGGCTTACTAACATACCTTACTCCTGCTTGTAGTTTGACTAGTGTAGAATTTATATGAACATATGGGTCAGAAGTATTCCCTAAAAATCCCATTGGACCTTCAACTGTTCCTTGTCCGGGAGCGAACAGTTCTGTCTGTATAGCTACTGTTTCATCGCTTCTTGTAGAACTGAAAACTGCTAACGAAGTAGCAGCAGTGTTTCCAGATGTAATATCGGGAATCATATTTCCCTCATTCGGACCCATACTGCGGTTCACTTTCCAAACTTTGAACATTGCAGGATTTGCCCTATTCTCTAAATCTTGAGTTACTCCACCAGAAGGTATATAAAAAAGATGTTTTAATCCAACTAGAGTGGCGTTACCAACTGGTGCAGGTGGAATTTTATGTTCTGATAAATAAAGAAGTGCATCTGCTCCACCTTTAATCTCTACCTGAGATGTTTTTCCGGCCGCTAAATCCGAAAATATAGCAGATACATTAGTATCATAAGTTGTTTCTGGATATGTTCCAGCTGCGTATTCTCCTTCTCGGGTTGCCTTTACATAAAACTGATTACGTTTCAAACCTGCCATTAGAATCCACCTCCATAGCTAGTTCTTCTTAGCGCACGTGGTAACGCTTCTGCTACTTTCTCTGCGAAATCTGTACCATCTTGTGTATAAACATCGCCCACGTATACATTAACTCCTGCTCCACCCATACCTGCCATACCTTGTGTCTTTGAAATTACCTGCTCTCCAGGTTCAAGCCAAGCTAGCTGATGTCTGGGAGCTACGCCTCCAGTATCAAATATAGAACGGTTTTGATTATAAAATCCTCCGGTATCCATTACCGCGGAGGCAAGTAAAGGTAAAGCTATACTAGCTGCAATTCCCCAAGGTCCCAGCAATTTTGAACCAATTCCTCCTGCCGCTCTTAGTCCAGCCCCTAAATAAGGCGTCTTCATTAGTTTACTTCCCGCCCAAAGTAAACCACCGAGTTGCTTGGTCGAAGTTGGACCAGCTTTAGCCGCTGCAGCAGCTGTTAATGGCGTTCCTACTTTCCAGCCGGCGTGACTTCCTTTTTTTCCGGCCATCTCTGGAGTTACAGTTGCGGCCTGTGTGCCTGATTTCATTGCGCCCCAGCCACCTACAACAGATGCCCCTCTAGGGGCTGCATATTTGGAGAATGTCGTCGCTGCCAATCCAGAACTAACTGCAACTGTTGCCAGAAATTGAGAATTTAATGCAGCTTGAGCAGCAGTATATCCCCAAGTAATACTAGTATAAAGTGCCATTGCCATCATCAATCCACCTAACGCATCAACTGCCAAACCTGCTCCTTGTGATATTAAAACAAGTCCCATAACACCGCGTGTTAGAGAAGCGCCTAATATATCAAAACCAACTGCTGTTCCTACAGCTGCGGTTTGCATTGACCACAATGCCATTACCAGCGGTGCGATTGCCTTTGCGCCAATTAACCAAGCACCTGCTAAATAAATTAAAGCTCCTCCGTGAGCTGTCATTACATTAAATACTCCAACAAGTGAATTAAATAGTAACTGCACTGCAGTAATGATTGTTAATATTGCACTTTTAAATTTCTCTCCAGATATAACCTCAGTGAATCTCACAAGGCCGGCTACTACCATAGCAATTACTTGAGGTTTTAATGCAGCCATCATTTCGGTTAACTTAGATACCATCTGAGTTAATACAATCATAATTTCTTCAGTCCTTAACATAGCTAAGAATTCCTGCTTCATCTTTCCAAATTGTACTGACCAAGATTCCATCATCGTACCAGCTACTCGAGTTAACGCTCCACTTGAAGTGTTTACTTTATCTAACATTGTAGCATAGTCATCAGAAGCTCCTATCAGCAAACCAAAGGCTCTCAATGCCCTAACTGTAAATATATCATTTGCTCCCTGTAGAATCTCAAGTGACATTTGTTGGTCGGAGAAAGCGGCTATTAGTGCATCGATGTCTAGTTTTCCATCTCTGATTATGTTGAACGTCATCCCCATACTTTCCATAAACTGATTTAACGCATCAGTATGTTGCAACATATCAATAAACATTTTGTTAAGTGAACGGGAACTTATACCCGCTACCATTGCCCTATTAGATAGAACAGCCATCAAGGAAATTAATTGTTCGAAACTTATTCCAGTCATACTCGCAGTTGACCCAGCATATGCAAACGCTGCTTGTAAATCTTCAATATTTAAAATAGACTCTTGTGCCGCAACTTGCATTGCGTCCATCATTTCAGCAGATTCTGAAAAGCTCTTTCCGAAAGTCTCTACGGCGAATACAGTTATTTCGGCTGCTTGGTCAAATGCCACTCCATTAGCTCTGGCGAGCATAGTCATTGCGCCTATCGATTCATTTATTTCATCTACGGTAAGACCAGCTTTAGCTAACGTGACTGTTCCTGCTGCTATTTCATCTCCAGCTACACCGAACTCGGTTGCAACTGAATTTACGGTTTCAGCAAGAGCGTACATTTCTTTTGTAGTTATTCCACTCAATGCTTTTAGAGTGGTCATTTCATTTTGGAAATTTTGTGTTGCGCCTAAAGCTACGAACGCTCCAGCACCAATTGCTACAAATGCTGCACCAACAGCTGTTAAAGCAGCGGAAGCTATCGCTGAACCAGCGTTTATGGCAGCATACATAGCTGTCATTTCCCCTTGTACTCTTGCGATACCCTTGGTGTCTACGTGAACTTTTAATCCAATCCTACTAGTTGAGAAATCTTGCATACCTACTTCCTATGATACCCCGCTCTTGTATATAATCCCTTTCTGAATTTACGTCTTCTTGCCTTTGGAGTAAATGCAATTGGACTTCCCATACGAGCACCTACTAAACCGAGTGTCAATGCTTTGACATATGCTGTAAGAGCTCCTAAATTAAAGAAGCTTCCAGTTAATATTCCTCTGATATCTGCTAAGGCTCCAATGTAGTGCCAATATTTAGTTGGGGGTAATACCCACCAAATCTTGTAATGGCCCATCAATTGTGTCAATAAGCTTTTTTGTCGCTCTCTCTTTGCGGCTACATTACGGTCAATTAGAGGGTCGAATGAACCAGTGGTGTATCCTGGTAGATATCTATCCCCTCCCTTTCCACCTACTTCTGAAGCTTCAACTATCTTTCTCTGTTCTGCTTCAAATACGCGCATCTTCTGAAATATCTCTTGTACTTTCGCACGAGTACGCGGTTTTAACCTTCTCTCATCTTCGTATGCCTGCTCTGTAATTTTGTTCGCGTATTTTCTAATTAATCTCACACCAGTATTCATACCTCTAGCTATACCTTCCGTTATAAATGGTCTCGCTGGTTGATTGCCCACTCCGAATTCGTGAAGAAATACCTCCGGAGCCCTATATATATAAGGTTCTAATGCTCCTGTAAGAGATATTTGGTCAGTTTTCATATATTGATTACCTTTGGTTGCTCTTTTTACATTTCGCATACCATCTGCTAATGTATGAGCTCCAGACGATACATAACAATATGGAGCCAATGTTGCTGTTATATCCATCAAAGGTGTTCGTCTAAGTGGAGAATATAGTGTAGCTTCTCCGCCTCCCCTATCCTTTGGATAAATGAACTTGACTCTATTTTCTTCATTGAATTTACCTGCTCTGAGAAATCCACCAGAGAACTGAGAGCTTCTCACAAAGCCTGCTCCTCCGCCGACTACTTTTAGAGGTCCGGTAGCACGTCTACCAAATGAAGATTTAGCATCTACTCCTTTTTGAGCCATCCTTCGCATCCATTCTCCACGTGACGTATAGCCTCTAGCTCTGTATGATACAAAGCCAAACCTACCTCCTCGTTTTGAAGTCATAGGACCAAGTGCTTTATCTCTAGCTCCCCATCCGTATCGATAAGTATAAGCTCTCCAAGATTTGGGTAGTCCTGGAAGATAACTTTCTCCGTGTAATGGGAAAGCTGGTTCTGGAATAGGTTTATTTCGTTGGTCTCTTATTTTCTGTCTAAGAGTTTTGGGTCTCAACGCTTTCCATCTACCTCTACCTAATGTAAAATAATTCTGTTTGATGGAATCTCCAATAAATCCGCCTAGATGTTCGTTTACGTATGGAACAACTAATTCATTTAATGATTTTTGTAAACCTTGTAATTTTATGTGAGTATTATCTACCCAAAAAGCACTAAGGTCCCAATTGCCCTTCCAACTCCTTAATCGAGCGTCCTTTCCACCAATTTTGCCTGTTTCTATTGCTTCCTGAAGTGCTGAAATTCCGCCTGCTTTGTGACCACCAAATAATCTTATAGCGCGTCTATTGCCGTCTTTTGCAGCAGAGCCCATAAGTGCTCTGACTTCGTGTTGATAATGCCGAAATCCAGACCACTCTCTGCCTTTAGGTAAGTGAACTTTTAGTTCAGGTTGTACTATACCAGTTGGGCCTACGTATAATTTACTCCAGTCAGGTCTGATTACCCATCTATTGAATGTAATATTTGTCTCAGACCACGTATCGATTACTGCATTGTAATTCTGCAAATAAATCTTGTTTTTTAAAACCATACCTATCTATGCCCTGCCTTTTGTCGCTCCATCTCTTCCTGTTCGCGTTCCGCTATATACACATCAAACTGATTCATCGCGTGTATAACATCTGCCGGAGTATTCGTAACTGATGGCATTTCCCTCAGTTTTACTCGAACTTTCTCGATATTTGTTGCGGATACTTTCGTGTCTCCTCCTTCCGTACTGACCTGCCACTCTGTGACTAGTGGAAGTTCGAACCACGGGTTGCTCACGAACGGTAACGACCAATGCTTTGCGATATGTAGAAGAGCTAACTCTTGGTCGTCGTCGTCAAATTTCTGTTAACCTGTTCCATTAATTCTTCTCGATTAATTCCGAGAAGCTCAAAATAAAATGGTAATAGAGCTCCTCTGTCAGGAGCCTCTAATTTATCCAAGTCCTTTTTTAACTCGTTCTCGGATTCGTCCTTAAAGTCTATACAGAGAATCTTTAACATCTTGGCTAGCATAGCTAGACCTTCTTCATCTCCAACTTCTTGTCCGAATTCCTGGATGACTTGTATGTCTCCCGTTGTAGGTCTTCTGAACTTTAACGTGTCATTAGACAGCGGAAATTTAAATTCCACTATCTGTTCTGGTTGTGTGTATTTTTCTAATAGTTTTCCCATTTCCAATTCCTCCTATTGTTGTTTTAGCGTTCGCTAATGTGCTTGCTTATGAATATCATACATCAAATCTAACTTGATGTTGTAAGTACGCTTGCATTGTCGTGTGCTGTATCGTGCGATGTGCTTGAATTTATAGCGTTTGCTACGTTCAAGAATTGTACGAATCTAGCATCGTCCCAAGTAAATGAACCACGTGAAGCTTGCTTGTTAGCAAAACTAACTGAACACCCAATCTTTACATTGTGAAAGCCCCATTGTAAGAAATTGCTTGTTGCGATTTTCTGCTCAACAACGACTAGATATCCTCGTTCATCTGTTGGTGGAAGGCCATCTGTGGCTCCTCCGCCAGTAAAACTGTTGGGTATGTCGTCGTCATCTGTTGGGTCCCAGATTGGTCTGTTTCCAGTACCTCCAACGGTACCTTTGTCGTTCCAACCATTCGGCCATTCATATGCTAATCCTTTGAGAAGCATATGGTCCCAATCTGCGTCAGTTCCAGTGTGCGCTTCAGATTGTTTCATAATGAAATCACAACTTCCACTTCCAATCAATTTTATTTCAATGTCGTGGTCATACGGGTCAGCCAGAGATTGGTATGTATCGAATTCCTTTCCATACGAACCTATAGATACTCCCGTAACGTTTTCAACTTCATAAAATCTTCTTTTAGCGCCTAGTGTTGAATCACCTACTCCGTCTACACATAATTGGTAGACCGCCAAGTCAGATAAAACTCCAGCGACTGGGCTGAAAGAAGACATATTTATTGCGTTTTCTCTTGCTATATATACTTTTACAGCGTCCTTAATAAATGTTGCCATATTTAATTACCTCATATTCCTGTGAGCGACCAGTCGTTGCATTTCCAACTAATGGATGCTCGAGTTGCTTGCTTATTAGCGAAGCTAGGACTCACTGAGTCCAATTCCACATTATTAAATGTGTACTTTATGCCATTTGTTTCTGCGGCATCGACGTAATCCATTACGTCTACTTTTAATCCTTCCGTTGCTTTGAATTTTATATAGTGTATTGCTTCACTATCGGTATCAGGTGTAGCAGATGCAATAGCTGCGTCTGTACTATCATACCACAAACCAGAATAGTCGTGTTGGTCACCTGCAGTAGCGAAATAAAATTCTAAGTTACCTGTATTACCGTCTGTCCTAGTAATTCTCAACCAATAATCCGTACCTATTGAAAGACGGTCTGCATCACTCCACGATGAGTGGGTAGTTACAACGAACCATTTCTTTGCAGCTGCAAATGTCGCGTTAGGAACTGTTTGCGTAGCACTTGCGCTCATTCCGCTAACTAATGAGTCAGTTGGAGTAGTTCCTGCGCCCGCATCTGTGCAGACACTAACAGTAAATGTGTGGTCGTGAGAAGTACTACACTTAGCTAGTAATGCTAAAGCAGTTATGCGTTCTCCTTGTGCTCTAAACTTAACCCACATAGTATCATTTGCATTCGTCATTGCAAAATTATCTGTACTAGATTCTGAAATTCTTCTGAATGTGGTCAAAAATCTAGGCACTGTGTATGTAACTTCGTTTGTTGCGTCAAAATCAGTATCTACCTGCATTACATTATCAGTAGTATCTCCACTTGCCAACGTACCGTCATCGGCACCGTCAACCAAATCTTGGTAGCCGGTAACCAGATTCATTATTTCTTTAAATTTATTATCTGCACCTGTTTTGTCACTAGCCACAAAATCAAAACTACCGGACGCTTCTTCCATTATCTCTATATCGTGGTCATATGGGTCATTTAGAGTCTGAAACGTATCAAAAACCTTTCCCATTGAACCTATACTACATCCAGTTAAATGAGACACGTCGTGTCCATTGAATTCTACTCTTGTTCTCTGTCCTAAGAAGTTTGCCATATTATATCACCTATGTTTCGTCTAACCATTCGACACTCATTGTCATCGTGCCCCTATATAAAAATTCATCTTCGCCTACAGGTACTGCTGCTGCGCCTTCTCCTCCAGTCGTGTTAAATTGAATGGGAGTTACACTAGTAAATGCCATATCATTTAATATATCTTGAAGTTTATCCAATTTATAGTTTACGAGTCGTTTGCGAGTGAGAGATGTAGAATCTGTAGTGAATTCTGATAGATTTACCATAAATGTAAAATCAGAAGTCATTATTCTACTACCGTCCATAAAATAGTCGGTAGGAACAGACTCTGCTCCATAAATAATATTTGGAACGTCATACTCGTAGTCCACATCTTCGTCTTCATCTTTTTGGGCGTGAATTACAGTCCAGCCACTTGAGGTATTAAATTCAGAATTTCCAGTAATTGCTGTTTTAATGTCATCACCTACTTGTTCTATCATCGCGGAGACCATTATGTACCTCCGGTTGTGCTACTAGCGCCGACATTATCTCTATATATAGTATTCATATAGGGCTTTGCAGTGACTCCTGGGTCTCTAACTATATATATGTCTCTCGATTCTACATACATAACCTTAGTTTGGTCAATTGTATATAAAATTTCTAGACCTCCCTGATAGAATCGCTGCCACTCAAGCATTCCAGTATCTTTGAACATTTTTGTTCTCATAACAGCTTGATAAGCTAAAGATGTAGCTAAAAATGCTATAGCATCATCTTTTAATAAGGTTCCAGTGGAAGTGGTCGCTAAATCTACGGTCAACGATTCTCCCATTATCTCATTGTAAGTTTGAACTGCGACTTCTATATATTGGTCTTTCGCCAATGAATCTGACACTTCGGTTGTAGTTAGGCTAGATAAGTCTCTAAATCTTTCTAATATACTCTGTGTTGCCATTATTTACCTCCGTTATTTTCTATGAATTTCATTCCTTCGCTCATTGCCCAGAATGTTTTATCTCCATTTTTATGAATTATGACATACATACTACTATCCTCATTGATATATACATTACCGTATTCTATGTCTTCTGAATATTTTGGTTTCTTAACCATACCTGCTCCTAAGTTTATCCATTCCTCTAGTTTTAATTCCATCAATCGTCTCCTCTATTTGTTTGGTCCAAGAAATAATTCTCAATCCAATTTGTTCTATCTAAATGCTGTGCTTCTTCAAATTTAAATCTTGTCTTACCGCCCTGGCCAGTTCGACTAAATCTTCTATGTGATTTTGTTTCTCCTGTACTTAATGTACCATTATTAGTCAATGTTCCATTATTAGTCAACGTTCCAGTATATGTGAGAGTAACGCCGCTATTTACTGTTATAGTAGCGTATTCATCAATTGTAATATTATTAAAGGTGGCATCTTCATCAAAAATAAGGTTGCCTCCATTATCCCCTTCGCCTACTGTTCTTAGATGAATATTATTGCTTCCTGAGTCGGGTTTAGTGCCTAAACTAATTCCCGAAGGGTTTAGAGAACTAACTGCCCGTTCTTCCCAATTACTATACGTAAATGTCTTAGGGTGAGTCGTGCCTCCAGTCATATACCACTTACCTGGCGCTCCGCCAGCGCCGGACTCGCCTCCGTGATATTGCGCGATAACTATATTATGAGTACTATCCATTCCAAAACACCATAATATTTCTTGCCCAGCACCGCTAGTACTTGGACTAGCGTCCCAGTCAATCTCATAACTATACATACCAAGATACGTATTGGGGTCTACTATATCTCCGAATACCATAAATGCACCGTGAAGATAATCACTTGACGTTAAATTTTCATCTCCAGCACCAGGTGTTTCGTCACTGTAAAATGTAAAATTAGGCAGATATATTTTAGCCTTTAGGCTAGAAGACGTGTCATTAATTACATCTCCGTCAATTCGGTGATAACTGTTTGGAACGTGGTTATCTCCGCCAGCGTCATTCGTTTTCCAACTACCGCAATAGTATCCGATACTGTTAGTGTCACTCAATTCTGTATTTGTTCCAAGCCTCATATCTCCATATATTCTACAGGCAATTGCCTGAGCTGCATTACTGGACCAGCCACCATATAAGAAATAGTTTACATCAGTAGCAGTGAAATTGCCTTCTGCTTGATTTGCGCTAGTTGAATTTGAAGTAGTTCCGTGACCGCCTCTACCAAACTCAATAGTCTGCGCGTTGGAATAAGACCACTCGGTATCATCTCTTGTATGTTCAAATCTGAAAATTTGACCATTCCATCTTGTGCATTTAAATGACGCAAAGTTATAATATATCGGTCCATCTTCATCGACATAACCAGCATATTCAACTAATTGTAGACTTGTACCTGAATTTGTATCTCCGGAATCCATATCGAGATGCACTCTCGTCGCATCTTCCCATCCAGTTCCGTCATTATAGCTTCCTTCTTCCTGTGCGCCTATATTACCGCTGCCCATATCTAGAAGAGAGTCGTCTGTTTCTCCAACACCCCAACGGAGAGTGTTACTTCCTGATTGTTGTAATGTCCCTTTTAATGAAAATCCGTTACATTCAACTGTACCACCAGCCCAAATCCACACTGCATCATTCGCGTAGCTATTCAGTCCAGCGCCCGTAGAGCCATCTCCCCAGAATTTATGGTGTCCATCCCTCATATTAAATGTAGCACTTCGCACAACTATTTTTTTACATACTAAATTATAATTGGTGCTATCTGCGGCGTTCCTAGTATCGAGTGATGAGCCATTCTTAAGCTCAATAGAAGTCGATATTTGTGTAAAATTAGCTTCTAATGTGTGGTCGTGTTCTAGATTAAGTTGGTCTCCATTCGAAGGTGCTGTCCCACCAAAGGTTGCAGACGCTGCTATATCTCCATTTTGAGTACTAGTTAATGTTGCCATTAATCAGTGACCTCCCAGGACCATATATTAGAAGATTCGAGAATTTCTTCTCCGACCCAATCTGGTGGTATTTGCCTATTATCTAAATAATTCCTATCTGAATCTGTTAATATTCTTCTGCTATTATCTCTACAATAAAAAAATTGAACTGTCCAACTACCTTTTGTAAAAAGATGTTGTAGTTGTTCACCATCCATATGTATTGAGCCCTCGGGTTCCGGATTATAAACACACTTATTAATCTCGTGCGCTTTTATATGGATATATCCCTTTCTCTCCATTCCATAAACATCTATTATTTTACCGTCACGTTTAGCTATATAATAAATATAATACTCTTCGCCTTCTTTAAAATCTGGATGTCCGCCCCAAATAAAATTTGCAGACTCTTTACCGTTTGTTCCGCTAATAGACCAATCTGAGGGTCCCGATGTTATTGTTAACGCCATTTTAAATTCTCCATAAGCTCAGCATAAAGGAGAGATATAAAGCCAAAAACACTGCCATCGTAATTGCTATCTGTATGTCGTCGTCCATCCATATCAACCTCCTATTGCCATTAATAATATTTCTATGGTCGCAACCATTACAGCTGCTAAACCACCAGTATATCCTATCACTTTCCGCTGGTCAATGACCGGAAGAGTTCTTTCGAAATCTTCGTGGTGTGATAAGTGATTTGTCATTTCCGTTCTGAGGACTATTACATCCTCTCTTGTTTCTGCGAAATTAGTCTTTATGTCTTTCACGTCAGAGCTTACGCTAGCAAGTCTCTCATCGATTCTAATTACATACTCGGCTAATTTCTCAGAGTCCATTGTAGACCTCTAAGCTCTTTCGCCTACAAGCCAAACTTTGATTGTTTCGCCCGCGTCATACGGGCCATTAGTCGTTGCCTGTCCAGTAACTGCTATCAAACCGCCAGTCGAAGATATTTTCTGTGGAGCACAAGTCTCCCCAGCAGCAATCGTAAACGATGCTCCTTCTAATCCCCAACCGTAAGGTCTTGAACCTGCATCTAGACCGTCAGTCATATTTTGATATGCTGCGATTCTATTTGCCTCAGTTGATTGAACTGGTGCCGTAAATATACGCAATGTTAAAACTTCGTCGTTTCCGCCATTGTATGCATATAATGTAACATTTTCGTATTGATTTAAATCCAAGATTGCCGGAGTAGTATCTCCGCTTGGAGCGGTAACATTCGAGATAGTTCCCGAAGTATCGCCTGTAATCAATACTTTTTGTGCATTCAAGACAGCTCCTTCTAATTGCTGTCCATCGGTACATTCAAAGTATGCTATGAGTTCCTTGTGTCCCGAGAATCTCGGTCCTTTGTTTCTGTGTGCGTAAAGTGTACAAGTGCCTGCCATATTTATCTACCTATTTAAACGCTTACGTCTTCAACTAGCCTAAAGGTTAGTGTGACAATACCTTCCTCAGAACCATCAATAGATACAGTTTTAAGATTTATAATCTCTCCTGCTACTATTTTCTGTGTATCATCGGTGGTTGGTGTCCAAGTATATAATGCTGATGCTCCGCCAGTTGCGGTCTGTGCGTCAGTCATAGTTGCTTGGGTTGAACCTGCGTAATTATCCCATTTTTCAATTGTCATCGCGCCATCTGCTCCTTCATCTCCAGTGATTGCAATGGTACCCTTTATGAGTTCCATATCGAACGGGGCTACACCTATGAAGTGGTCGCCTGCGTTTGTGTTTGTCACTGTTTGTGAAATAACGATGTGTGATGCTCTTTCGACTCTATCAGATAATTGTTTTCTTGCGTTTATCTTGTTTAATCTATTATCACTTATTTTCTTTATGTCTGGTGTTCCTAGTGCCATATTATTGTTCCTCCTAATTTTTTATAGGGCTTGCACCAGGTCGGAGTGACCTGGCGCTCCCAATTTTTGGTTTCATTCTAATCCAGAACAAAACCGTTGAACTTCAATCTGTTTAAGTTCTAACCTGTAGAACAGCTATAGATAGCGGCTCAACAACTACAGTACCGCGTGTGTAAAACATTTGGTAATGGAAGTCGTGTGTTGCGTCGTCTAAATAAGAATGGAAGCTCAAATTGCCGGCTTGCGGGAATTCAGACGCGAAATTCTGGTACGTCTGTGCTCCTGGATTGTTCCTGTCCAGACCGAGTAGATATCCATCTCCGGTCGTGGTAGGGAATCCGGCTGCGTTCTTCACGCCGTGGAAATTAATTCCTGCGACGTTAGAAGCCTGGAAGCCTCCTAGTGGGTCTCTTACCCAGTCAGCACCAGTTTCTGTTACGAAAGTGCTCAATAAGTGCAAGTCCCTGTATCTTAAATAAACATCAGTTAATCCATAGTTGTAACCATCTTGGTCTTCAAAAACAGTTTGTAGGTCAAGTATATCCCTCACTGGATTTGCATCCGGCAAGTCCCAATTGTAACTGGCGTCTATGACACCGGCTAGATTTCCAACAGTGGTCTCAGTACCGAAATCGGTTGAGTGTGACATAATGTCTTCCATATCTGTGTCATCTGTGTTAGTGACACTGAAATCGTTAGTCATTGTTGTGACCATATCTGCGTTAATCTGCTCGGCTAGCCAATAGGCCACCCTTTTTCTCGTTCTTGACAATGGGTCGATACCCATATTAGACGCTCGGCCTGCTTCAGTTAATTTGAAGGCTACACCGCGTGCCTGGAGTACTCCTACTGCCATTTCGAGAGGGCTTACAGTTAAGTATGAGAATTCAGAGCCATCTGCTCTGAGAGGGGCGTATTCTTTTCTAACATCAGTGGATGCGCTTCCGCGCACGCCTGTACCTGCTCCAGTCGTCTCGAGTTGATATGTGAATGTATCTGAATCTACTACTTGTTTTGGAATCATATCATCAAAAATAAGTAACGGAGCCATTAATTCGTCAAGGTCACGAGCTTGGAATTCGGGCCTCAAGAAAGATTCTTGCGGAAGTACAGCTGCCAATGATGAGTATGTTACTCTTGTTTCTGCCATTTTTTATTCTCCTTTAAGTTATCTAAGCTTGTGCGTCAAATCCTGCACAGTCAGTGTTGCCTGAAGCTCCTGCCCACATTCCAGTTCCAACTAGGATGTTTGTATCATCCGCGTTGTTGTAGTGGAATGAGAAAAGGCCACCCATAGTTGTTCCGTAGTCGACATATGCGTCTTCGGACATATCCCATCTTAGTGGTGCTCCAACCTCTATTGCTGTACCGTCGCCCTTTGATTGAGCCTTGTACGCCATATTCAATGCCGGAAAGATTACGGTAGCTACACGATAGTATCCATTGGTTAAGCGAGCTGCATTCCAAGATGACTGCGTTGAGCTTGGTATCTTGTGAAATACTGGCTGTGACTTAACAATTCCAATGTGTCCATCGGTTGCGTCTGCTGCTTTAACAACTGGGATTCCTCCGGTGTTAGAGTAAGTATTTGCTGTGTCTACGTGTAGAGCAACAAAATCTCCCTCATTAACCTGAGTTCCTAGTGCATAAGTAGCTTTACCTAATTTTCCGTTCTCGACGAGAGTATCAGTTGATACGGTGATGTTAGCCTCGTATAGTATACACGTTAGTTCTAAACCACTACCGTATACACCTGCCATTTCTACCATATTTAATTACCTCGTTGTGTTTATAGTTTCTGTCTCCACTCTTCTGGAACATTCATTCCATTAGCCTCAGCTTGCTTAATCTTCAGCGAGTAATAGAGCTTGTCACTCATTACTCCATCTGGATTTATTCCAGGTTCAGAGCCAACTGTATCAGTTTCATTAATCACTGGGGCTTCTTCGAGTCGAGAAGAAGTAGTCTCTAGCTGAGTGGAGAAGTGGTCGGATAACTTGGCAAACGCTTTAAGCGTCGGTAAATCCAGTTTGTCAACATCATTATGTATTGATTCTGGTATTTTACCAAGATATATCTTCTTCAATTCTTCCTCAGCAGAGGCTTTGCTGTCAACCTGACCGAGAACTGCTTCTAACTTTTCATTTAGCTCTTTGTTCTGAGCTTTAAGTTGGGTTAGTTCATCTACCTCTTCAGTTCCTGAATCTTTTGATTCCTGAACAGGTTCTGGTTGTGCTTCTGTAGTATCAGATTCTACTATTTCCGTTTCCTTAGTTTCCTCTTCTACATTTTCTTTTTCTTCCATATTTATTTCTCCTGCATATATAGGGACAGAATATCTGTCCACTGGTTTTTCCGGTCCTACCGAATTTCCCATAGGTTCATTTTCTACCATAAGTCCCAAACCTGTGGGAGCGTAACAATCTATTACATTATTCTCAAGTACATCCTCGGATTCTACGTCTACTTCAATTGATGGCAAGATACTAC